>JAESFN010000127.1_pt1 | contig 128450 bp, 123 predicted proteins | sample 9269411 | NCBI WGS metagenome assembly JAESFN01 (sample SAMN14505399, study PRJNA617100) | algae metagenome | isolation source: Iphinoe sp. HA4291-MV1 and co-occurring heterotrophs from trail next to... | place: USA: Maunawili Falls, Hawaii | collected 2009-07-25
GTCCGAACCCTAAACACAAACAAGTAAATTATCTGTTTTTCACGCCTCTGGTAAATAGCGATCGCTAGTTTTTTTCTGAATTCTCCTTACGCACTTTTTGTCTTGATTGTCAATGCGTAAGTTCTATATATGTTAATCTCGACAATGGGGTGGGCAATTCCAGCTGCTGCGTGGTGAGACCAGTGCTGCAGGAGGGTTTCCCTCCGTAGGCATCTGGCGTTGGCGCAGCCTCTCCGCAGGAGATACCCGGAGGGCGGCTCGTGGAACAACAACCCGAGGAACTGCCGCTCGGCGAATCGCAATAGGAACCCGCGCGACAACAGGAACGACAATGTCGGCTTTCGGGTTGTCGTGTCGGCGCTCAGCACTCTTCTGCTCAGGACTTACGCAAAGAAACCCGGTTTCTACCAAAAATCGTCTGTTTTGCAACGAAAAACGAACAAAGAAACCGGGTTTCTGACAGATTCTGCGTAAGTCCTACTGCTGTCAGAGCTGATAAGTGGGAATTTATCGGGCGTACCAAAGAAGAGTCCAGACCTACTCCAGTGAGGTTGGTGAGTCAGCGCTGCGGGAGGGTTTCCCTCTCCTAAGGGAGACGCTACGCGTTGGCGCAGCCTGTCCGCAGGACTCACCGCAGGCGACTGCGAACCCGAAGGGTAACAACCTCCGAAAATCAAACCGAGTCGGATAGCTTGGTAGATTGCAAAATCGAACAGTTGTCCGGCTCAACTCATTTGCATTTAAAAGATATGGTTATCCCAGAACTCGAACAACAACTCCTTCAGCTTTCACCTAACGATAAGCTGTATATTATCCAATTACTCGCCCAAAGCCTGAGCACACAGAATAACAACACCCACCTAGAACAAACCACCAAACTCTCAGAGTTTTTCCGTCAATCTCCCCTGGCTGAACTTACCGAAGAATTAGATCTAAGCCGAGATCGCAGCTGCTCTTTGATGAAGATGATTGGGAGTCCACTCATTTTAGACAAAAACTTGTTGTGAGTGCTGCCTATAGTAACTGAATCTAATATCACATGACTCGGAACGGTTCTGATTTTTCAGTGAAATGAATTGGCAAAACACTTTCTACATTCTCAGGCGGATTAGGAACAATGTAGTGAGTAATGACCGTACCACCGTTAGATTGACTATTACCAGCTTCTATACCAGCTTCAACTGCTCTTTCTACCTCAGCAGTGTGTCCCCGAACAGCAACTATCAAGCGAGCGCTTTCCGCTAGTCCATAATAGACAATAGTCACCTCAGCAGCTTTCACCATTGCGTCCGCTGCTGCTAGCACAGCAGGAAAACCTTGAGTTTCAATGACTCCAACCGCTATTGGCATGGCTTTACACTCTTGAATTTAGGATTGGTGATATTCATTGTACAAGGAAGCGCTCACAATTGCTGAATTACTAGAACTTATAGAAGTTATATCAGCCAGTTCTTTTGCTAAATCAAAGTATTCAGACCAATCAAACTTCATCAAACTCAATATTAATATCTAAATCATTACCAAAAATAAATGAAACATCTAACCACCAAACTTTGTCAAGTATCTTTAATTTATCAAATGCTTCATCTACATCAAGATTAGTATGAATAGCAATTATTAAATTTTTCCAACCAACATTTTCTGGATCATATAAAACTTTTAAAACCAATTTTTCATTAGCAAATATTTTCCTTATTTTTTCATGAGCTTCTATTAACACAGAAATTAGATATTTCTTTTCATTTAAATATTTCAACACTTCTACTGGATTTTTTAAACTATATATTGCCTCAATAAGAAACTTGTTTTTGAGGTTTTCTAATGTCATATTTAAGATATTTTGTACTATACAATATCATATCGCAATCCTAAATCATTCGTGAGAAACAAGACCCCCGACTTCTTGAAGTCGGGGGTCTGTGGCTTTCAAGAGAAAAACGCCATGACCACTGCTTCAAGGTATCCACTCCAAAATCATACCCAAGCGAGTGTCCTTATCCTGTCTAGTATTTTGCTGCTGAATATCTGTAGATATACGCAAATTGCGAGTTATGGCATAACCGACTGATATCGTCGTGAAACCAACTTCTTCTCCAGTACCTGGAGCAACCCAACTCTGTGTCAAAGAAATATCTGCTGCGCCACCGCGAGACAACACTAACAACAGTTTCGCACCTAAATTCACTCCATCTGTAGAGTCACTCTTCGTTTCCAAATGCCGATAGCCTACCACAGGCGCAATATTGATATAGCTACCCAAAGGACGTAAATAATAATGCAAGTCTGCACCATAAACCTCGCGTTGACCATTGAATGCTGCTTGATATTCACCACTCACTGTTAAACCAGTACGACCAATAAACACATCTTGTACACCTACATTCACCCCAAATGCTTGCTCGGAAGAAAAGTAAAAATACCCGAATCGTACTCTGGTAGGAAAACTGGGGTCATTCTTGATATCTTCCAACACATTCGGCACTTGACGCCGCCAACGTTGTAAAACAGGACTATTTTTAATCACTTCTGGGCTTAAATCTAAATCCTGAGCACCTTTTGAAGGCGTATTACATAAACCAGGAGCAGTCATCAAAACCAAATTCACACCCACTCCTAAGCATAAAGCTAATAACTGCCCTCTCATACCGTTTCACTTTAATATTGATATAAATGGAAATTGCCCATTGCCCATTGCCCATTTGTATCAGACCTGATCGTGAAATGGTATCATTTGTGCCTCTGCGGTTTTTAAAAACAATTCATAAAAAAAGTGGCTCTGCATCATCAGAACCACTTAAGTTTTAGCAAAACCTTATGACTTAGCGAGCAGTGGCTTGGGTCGCAGCAGCGTCAATTGGTTTGATGAAGTACAACCGCAAGGTCTGCCAAGCGTTAGAGATGTAATAGGGCAGTTTTTGGAAGAATTGTAGGAATTTGGGAGTCTTTGAGTTAACTATTGCTGTTAGCTTCTCGTTATTCTTCACACAAATTTCTAACCGCTGATAAAACTCCGGATGCTCAACATCCAGCATAACTGGGAACACTCGCCCTGCAGTTTCATTGGTCTTTTTAATCACGTAGACGTCATATTCTCGTGCATCTAAACCAATTGATGCATAGAAGTCTTTGCGCTGGACGTCGTTGAGGTACATCGTCGCGAACACCGACAACAGGAAGAACCGACTCCACAACCGCGCCTTCCAGTCATTTAACATTTGGGGCTGGGATCTCATGATGGCGTCAAAGAAATCCCCGTGGCGGTTTTCATCCTGACACCAGTTCTCAAACCAACGGAAAATTGGATAAACTCGGTCTTCCGGATGTGCCTCTAGGTGGCGATAAATTGTAATATACCGCCAATAACCAATTTTTTCTGAGAGATAAGTTGCGTAGAAGATGAATTTCGGCTTAAAGAAGGTGTATTCGCGACTCTTTGTCAAAAACCCTAAATCCAGCGCCAAATTGAAGTCCGACATCGCTTTGTTCAAGAAGCCAGCATGACGCGCTTCATCCCGAGACATGAGGTTGAAACATTCTGCCAAGACGGGACTCTTGCCCTTCAAGCGGCGACCGAGTTCTTTGTACAGCAAAAAGCCAGAAAACTCTGCCGTACAGGAACGCTCTAGAAATTCAACGAACAATCGGCGAGTGTCCCCGTCAATATGATCCCAGGATTGTTCAAACTCGGCATCCCGAACAAAGTGATGGCGATTGTAGTCTGCACGAAACTCTTCCAGGATGGCTTTCAACTCGTCTTCGTTTGGCGAGATGTCCATCCGTGCCATTTCATCAAAGTCGGTTGTGTAGAATCGAGGTGTCAGCAGGGTTTCTTTTGCCGGGACTTTAATCCCGGACCGCATTTCTTCAAAGCCTGGTTTTTTGAGGGAATCTACCATGTCTTGATTGCCATGAATGTCTTATTATCTCGAATGCCTGCGAAAGTCAATAGTCATAATTTTCTTTCACAAAGCACAATATGACGACAGTATTTTATTCGTATAGTTCAGTCTACCAAGGTGCAGGGCGACAACAGACAGAGGAAACGTTAAGAGTTGCAACAACACTTCAATTTTTTTGGAAATCCTCAATTGAGGATGTGTAGCCTGTAATAAATGCCCATGCTAAATCAAATTATTTAGTTGAGTCAATCCATTGGGTGAGGTAGGGTAAGCACAAACCAATCATACTGTAAATATATGATAGTATTAATTTAATATGTAAAAAATGTAACATTTAATCCAGTAATTTTTCTATAATTTGGTTATCTTAGTAATGAGAACTATCCAATTAAACTCACTACTTGCGGCGCTGTTTCTTGCCCAATCGTGGTGGTATGAAAATTCAGAAAACTCTAGCTGCTATCCTGACACGAAAAAAATAAAGTAGAAAAACTGTGATTAGGAATAAGAGTGAATGAGAGGGGAAGGAAACGAAATGAATGCTGAAGACAAGAATAATAGAAACCATCAAGATCGTCTTCTTATCTCCTACATCTTAAATACAGTCGGGTTTGTCGGCTTAGTAGGCGGTCTGCATCGTTTATACAATGGCAAAATAGGAACAGGTTTATTGTGGCTGTGTACTGGTGGTTTATTCGGTATTGGGCAGTTTGTAGACTTGTTTCTTATCCCTAATATGGTTGACGAGCACGAAATAAAACTCAGGGCAAAAGCAGGTTTATCACCTTTCGGTGTTCCGTTAAATCAACCTGCTGTTGCTGCTCAAGTTTACCGCTCTCCCCAGGAAAAACTCATGATAAAATTGCTTAAAGCAGCGGAAAATAGGGGCGGTAAACTCACTGTCACTCAAGCAGTTATGGAAACGGATGCTAGCTTTGCGGAGGTAGAAGCTGTTTTCAGAGAAATGCTGAAAACAGGATATGTCATGATAGACAACGACCCCGTTACCGGAGCCGTCACTTATCACTTCCATGAACTGAACTAATTTCTCCCCAGCCACTTTTGACCGTTTAAGCGCTGCACTAGTCCATAAATCAGTAAATCAAGAGTGATTTTGCGTTCATCGATTAAGAATGACTCAAGAGTGCTGGGCTTTTTACCTTCATTACAGGAAAAAGCCTTTTTCCCTTGGATATTTTCTTCAGGAAAATACAGGTTGAATTGACGCAAACCGTTCTGCCAACTACCGATGATTTGCCAGCATTCCTCAGCTTTGTCAAAACCAACGATGGGAATTTTTTGCTTAGCAAAATTGAGCGCTAAATCTTGCACTCCTTCTTTAGCGATCGCCTTTTGCACAGCTGGTAAGTAATATTGCTGGATAAACTCTGCAAAGGGCTTATCTTCAACAGCTGGTGCTTTCTCTTTTTTTGCTGCAGCTTTGGCGGCTGGTTTCTCCCCTGCGGCTGCAGCTTTGGCGGCGGGCTTTTCTCCTGTAGCAGCTTTAGCGGCTGGTTTTTCCCCTGTGGAAGCTTTCGCTGCTCCTGCTGGCTTCTCGCGCTTGGGTGGTACAGTCGTTGTTTTTGCTGCATTGGGGTTCGCTTCTGGGTTCGCCGCTTTAGGATCTGGCGCGTTTGCAGAAGGGATATCTGTCGCTTCGGGTGAGTTTGTACTGGGAGCGTGTTCTTCAGCGACACTGGGAGCCTGCTTGTCTACAGTGCTGGGAGCAACTTCCCCAGCTTCATTGTGATTTGTTTCTTCTGCCATTGCTCAGGTCTATCCTTTGTCTTGCTATGAGAACTCACAAGCGTGGTTAAGTCACTTTCATTTTGACACAGCCACGCCTGTCTCCCGAAGTGCGATCGCTTTTTCAAGCTAACGAAGCCTGACATTCAATTTTTTGAACTTTGAATGAGCGAATGCGTGAATTGTACTAGCCTCCAGCCACAGCGGGGACAATACTCACTTCATCGCCATCTTTCAATGGTGTCTGTGTTTTATCCAAAAAACGGATATCTTCACTGTTGACGTAGAAATTCAAAAACCGCCGTGGTTCTCCAGTTTCATCGCACAAGCGTGACTTAATCCCAGGACAGTTTTCTTCTAAAGAATCAAACAGTTCTGCGATCGTCTCACCTTTACATTCTAGGGTGGCTTGGTTATTGGTGAATTTTTGCAGAGCAGTGGGAACTAAAACTTTTACAGTCATAAATTCGGAGAGTCGTGAGTTGGGAGTTAAGAGTTGTCATTTGTCATGAATTATTTGTCCTTTATTCTTTTACTCATGGCAAATGACTAATAATTCATGACTAAACTAAGACTTGCTGCCATTCTAGGCGATCTAATGTTTGGGAACGCTCTAGCGCTCGTTCAAAGCTATCGAGTTTTGCCTCAATTGTCAGAGGTTCGCCAATGTAACCTTGTACCGCTTCTTGGGTTTTCAAGCCGTTTCCGGTAATGTATACCACGGTGGTTTCATCTGGGTTAATCTTACCAGCTTCTGCCAACTTCTTCAGCACAGCAACAGTTGTCCCACCAGCGGTTTCTGTAAATATACCTTCTGTTTCTGCCAGCAGCTTAATGCCTTCGATAATTTCAGTATCCGTAACTGATTCTATATGACCACCAGTTTTCTTGGCTAGTTCTATAGCGTAGACGCCATCTGCTGGGTTACCAATTGCAAGAGACTTGGCAATGGTATTGGGTTTGACTGGCTTAATAAAGTCGCGTTCTTCTTTATAAGCTTGGGCGATCGGTGAACATCCTTCTGCTTGTGCGCCGCTGAACTTAACACTCTTGCCTTCCACCAAACCAACTTCTACAAATTCTTGGAAGCCTTTGTAGATTTTCGTGTACAGTGAACCAGATGCTAAAGGTGCGACAATGTGGTCGGGTAGCTCCCAGCCTAGTTGTTCTGCAACTTCAAAGCCCAGTGTCTTAGAACCTTCGGAGTAGTAGGGACGCAAGTTAATATTGACAAAACCCCAACCATGTGTATTGGCAACTTCAGAACAGAGGCGGTTGACCTGATCGTAATTACCCTTGACAGCCATGAGGGTTGGACTGTAAATGAGGCTACCTAAAATTTTTCCAGCTTCTAAATCAGCAGGAATGAACACGCAACAGTCTAAACCAGCATGTGCTGCAATAGCAGCAGTAGAATTTGCTAGGTTACCTGTGCTAGCGCAAGAAACTGTCGTGAAACCTAACTCTCGTGCGCGGGTGAGAGCAACTGATACTACCCTATCTTTGAAACTGAGGGTAGGCATATTGACGGCATCATTCTTGATATAAAGCTTCTTTAAACCAAGGCGACGTGCCAAGCGATGGGAACGAACCAACGGAGTCATACCAGTTCCCACATCAATGGGGTTGTCACTAGCAATGGGCAAAAACTTACGATAGCGCCAGATGGAGTTTGGTCCTGCCTGAATTGTTTCACGGGTTACGGCAGAGCGTAGGGCACTATAGTCGTAGGTTACTTCCAATGGACCGAAGCAGAACTCGCATACATGAAGAGCCTTGAGTTCATACTCCGCACCACATTCCTTACACTTCAAGGATTTAAAAGTGGCAGTGGTGGCTTGGGTGTTGGTGGTTGTCGCCTGTGTCATGAGTCTTCCTGGGTGTCCGTCAACTGTGGATTGATGTTAGCACGAGCAAAAATACTCGTCAAACATACCCGATAAAAATTGTCGGGTTTTGGCTGAGTATGTTTGAGAGACTAAAATCAAACTAAAACTCTTGTCTAAGCTGTAGAGAAAAGGCTAAATAAGGTGTTATGACCGTAACTACCTATAAATGGACAATTGAACGCTATCACCGGGCAATAGAAGCAGGCATCTTTGACGATCAGCCCATAGAACTATTGCGTGGAGATCTCATTGTTATGCCCCCAGAACGAGAACCTCACGCCTACTACAACACAGAAGCAGCCGATTATCTCCGCACACTGCTTGGTGAACGGGCAAAAATCCGCGATGCCAAACCTGTAACTCTTCCAAACAACTCAGAACCCGCTCCCGATGTTGCCATTGTCAAACCCTTAGGCAAGGTTTACCTAGAACACCATCCCTACCCCCAAGACATCTTCTGGATTATCGAATTCTCCAATGCCACCCTCAACAAAGACTTAGGTGAAAAAAAAGACATCTACGCGGAAGCAGGTATTGCTGAATATTGGGTTGTCAACCTCAAGAATTTTCAGTTAAAAGTATTTCGAGATCTAAAAAATAAGCAATACACAACAGAACTGACACTGACTACAGGTAGCATTTCTCCGCTAGCTTTTCTTGATGTATCCGTGCACGTTGAGCGCTTAATGAAGCTGTAACCCCAACCCCCTTCTCCTGTCGGAACAGGTGAGCCAACGTGACGCTGCGCGAACAATTTTGAATGAGCGAATTTTGAATTGTTAACCGCCACTCACTGGCGGAATTAACACCACCTCGTCACCATTTTGCAGAATGGTATCTGGTTCAACAAATTGCAGATTGACCCCAAAGCGAGTAATATCACGCAATTGAGCAAGTTTAGGATGTTCACTGATTAGGCGATCGCGCACTGCGGCAACTGGTGTATTCTGAGGAAATTCCAGTACCAGTTCTGGAACTCCATAAGCTTCTTGGTAAGCAGCAAATAACTTGACGGTAACGATAATTCTAGACATGAAGATAAAATATAAATTGCTAGGATAATTATCTTTCCTTAGCTAAGGACTTTATCAAAATACGACTATACGAAAAATCATTAAAGAACCTCAAAACATATGTTCTAACGTCTGGAAATCACGCTGTACCTCATGCCACAAAGACTTATTATAAGGGTCTGTTTTGAGAGCTTTTTTCAGGTAAATTCTCGCTTTAAGAGGCTGTTTTTCTGCAATCAGCGCTCTTCCCCAAAGCTGATAGGAAATGGCTTGCCACTGACGCACTTCTACATCTTCTGGTAAACGTTGTGCTAATGCTTCTGCTAAGGATATCGCTTGTGAGAAGCGTCTTTCTTTCAAAAACTGCTGCAACTGCTGGTAAGTCGCCCACTTCAACCGCTGTTCTATTTCCGAAAAACTGGGCGGCTTTGGTTTCTCTTTTGACTTTTCCCTTGTTGCTGTTTCTGAACGCGTTACTTGTGTTGGCTGATGTTCAACGACTGGTAAGTGATGAGAAGGCGGTGCTGTCTCTTCTTGCGAGATCTCCTGCAACAGCAACTTGTATGCCTCAGTCACGGCAATAAATTTTTCTTTTGCTTTTGTGTCATCTGGATTGATATCAGGATGATATTGCTGCGCCAGTCGGCGATAAGACGCTTTAATGTCGGCGAAAGAGGCTCCTGACCTTAAACCTAGTAAACGGTAGCAATCTTCAAGATCCATCTTGAGTTATCAGCGATCGCGAGTATTGGCTATCAGCTATCAGCTTAATGCCTGAAGTTTAAATCATAAAGACCTAAACCCTAATTTAAAGTTCGTACTTCACAGTTTTGTCAAATGGGCAATGGGCAAGGGGCAAGGGGCAATGGACAATGATGTTCCTAGTTCCCAATTCTCAATTCCCAATTCCCAATGCCCGATGCCCATTGCCCAATTCCCTATTTCCACTCTAGCCCCTGTGCGCGACTCCGGGGAATGAGCTTACAAAAATTTTTGCGTAAGTCCTGTAATTCTTCTTGTAAAGATAGAGGTTGATAACCTAAAGCAAACGCTTTGGAACTGTCCAAAGAAACATCAGATGGTCTGGCTGCTGCCATTTTTACATCTTTTTGTCGGCAAGCTTTTAACCCATCGGCAGGGAGTTGAAAAATCTCTACTAATAAGCAACCAAAATCATAGCGTGAGATTCTTTCTTTTCCTCCTAAGTGAATACGCCAGTTGACTTTTTCTAATGTTAATAAAAGTCCTTTTGCTGCAGTTTTTCCACTAACCGGAGTCCGAAATTCATCTATGAATAGATTTAACTCTTTTCCTTGTTTAAGAGTTTGGATAAATGATTGTATAAAGCTTGTTGCTGTAGGTGTTTCCATCCCAAACATTAACGGCATACGGCAAACAGCAGTCATCGGATTACGTTCTAACATTCCTTCCTCAGCCAAGACTTTTTGCTCACCATAAATATTGACAGGACATACAGGATCTGTCTCACGATAAGGAGCGTTTAAGCCATCAAAAACCAAGTCTGTTGATGTAAAAGCGCAAGGAATAGAATAATCTGCACAAAGTCCAGCAATATTGCAGGAAGCTGTGACATTTATTGCATGTGATTCATCAGGATGGGTTTGACAATAATTTGTTTGGGAGAGTGCGGCAGTATGAATCACTGCTGCTGGTTGAAAATCACTAAATATTTTTTTAAGCTCTTGAAAATCTGTTAAATCAGCTTTCAGCATTTTTATTCCTGGAATTTCTAAAGAATGAGAAAAGTAGGTTCCATAGACTTCCCATTCTTGTTTTGCCCTCTGGCAAAGGTGATATCCTAAAAAACCACTTGCACCAGTGATTAGTAATTTTTTCATATTTGAAATATATAATACTCTCAGCAAATCAGTTAACAGTTAACAATGATAACTGATATAGCAGTCCTAAGAGGATGTTTGAAAAGTATTGGGCGAATATAATTCGCTACTACACAAAACTTAGTCCCTTCGGGGAGAACCTCCGGTTCCGCTGCGCTAACGCAGTCGCCTACGGTTCGCGTAGCGTCTCCGCAAGGAGAAGCATCTGGCGTGCGACTTCTAGTCGCTTGGGCAATATATTAGACTTTTCAAACAACCTCTAAAGAATTCATAGATAATTAGATTATTGGATCAATTTCTGAAATTGCTTATTACTACGAATTTTGACGAAGTCTGAGTCCACTTTCGCTAACTTTTCGTATTTACTAGGAAAAAGCTTCATTGCCTTTTGCAGATTCTCAACAGCTAATTCAGTATTGTTTTGTAAAGCATAGGTACAAGCTTTGTTATAGTAAGCTTCATGCTTGTTCGGTTGAATAGCGATCGCTTGATCATAAGATGCTAGTGCTTGTTGATAGCGTTGCAACTTTGTTAGAGCTATACCTCTATTTATCCAAGCTTCATGCTTATCTGGTTTAATGGCAATTGCTTTATCGTAGGCGATTACGGAATCTTTGTAGAGTTGCAATTTTGTCAGGACATTACCTCTGTTAAACCAGGCTTCATGCCTGTCTGGTTTAATTTTAATTGCTTTATCGTATGATTCTACTGCATCTTGGTAGCGTTGCAGAGCAGTTAATGCATTGCCTCGGTTAATCCATGCTTCTGCATTGGCAGGTTTAATGGATATGGCTTTGTCGTATGCTGCTATTGCTTCTTTGTAGCGATGCAAATTGAATAAAGTATTACCTTGATTGAAAAAGTCTTCTGCCTTTTGAATATCATTGACTTCTGTCATTAACTGTGCAACATTAATTTCCTGTATTGCTTGCTTGCTATTTTGTCTAGATAATTTTGCCCAGTTACTACAGCTAGACAGAAATATAGCTGTAAAACAGCTTGAGGCAACAAAGCAACGCCAATTGACCATGCTTTACTACAGAACTCTCAATATAATCCTAAATCTTTTTCTTCTCTTAAAGAAGTATAAAATAACACTGGCATCTTATGAAAACTTTGTTTCAAAAAATGTGTAAAAACTTTTGCTACAGCATAAATTTTTGATGAAGTTTCTATGTTAAACCATACCATACCTCGTGAAACATAGAACCAAAATTCGAACTACGTATGTTGCCTATTTTCACACTTTCATGGCTACGGGTGTGGTCAAAACCTGTTGGTAAAAGAATGGACAATGCCCATTGCCCCTTGCCCATTGCCCATTATTGCCCATGGCTACTATGAGACATCTGTTGAACTGAGGCGTGCTGATGTCACAATAGAATCATGCCGATTGAATCCAATTCCAACTCATCCCAGTCTCAAAAACAAGAACCTGTTCCCGAACACAACTTGCAACCAGATGACTTCGAGGATGCAGGTGAAAATTGCCTTATACCAGATGAACTTGCAACTCAACAAGCTCTTTCCACAATTTCAGCCCTACAATCTCCACGCCATACAGCAGCCCTTCAACAAGCACGTTCTACCTTCCAAGGGCGCACTCAACCTGTAACAGTGAAACCTAGGGCATTGTTGCTTATCTTAGTAGCGATCGCTATCATCTTTATCGGAATTGGCATCAATAACTGGTTGATTGGTGTCTTGGGAACACTAGTAGCTTTGCTCATCTCGTCAGCTGTGCTGTTACCAGCAATGATAAATGCGATACAAGAGTGGTTTTCGGCTCAAGAACGGGCGCTGTTTGTTGCTACCTTAGGAGTCATAGCAAGTCTCATTGGTTTTATAAAGTTCAGTGGTTTAGGCGATCGCATCATCGCTTTTGGACGCCGAGTTAACTGGGAAGCTGCTGGAACACTCGCAGAATGGTTTGGCGCTTTAGGGCAAATTCTCATCGCCATCATAGCCGTTTATGTTGCTTGGCGACAGTACGTCATTTCCAAAGACTTGACCATTCAGCAAAATATGCTGACTATCCAGCAAAATATCATTACTCAGCAACAGACAATTGATTCTTATTTCCAAGGCGTTTCTGACTTAGTATTGGATGAAGAAGGATTATTAGAAGATTGGCCTCAAGAGAGGATGATTGCGGAAGGACGCACAGCAGCAATTTTGAGTAGTGTCGATGGTAATGGTAAGGCGAAAATTCTGCGCTTTCTCTCGCGTTCCAAATTGCTGACACCTCTAAAGCGCGATCGCCACCTTGGTCGAGCTATTCTCGATGGTAGTGGCGGTTATGCAGAAGATAGGGAAGCGGGTTTGCGTGTCATCGATTTAGGAGTGATGCTTGCAGGAGGAGCAGATCTTGCTGGTACTGATTTGCGTTGGACTGATCTTTCGGAAGCAAATCTTGTCCGCGCTAACCTCACTGGCTGTGACTTGGTAAAAGCTAACCTCTCCCGGACTATCTTATATGAGGCAAAACTTGATGGTGCTGATTTGAACGGAACTCGCTTATTCTATGGTTCTGCTGAAACCGCCTCGCCTCGCAGCCGCACGGAACCGCCAAACTATGAAACTGGCGAACACACAGGGGCTGTTGTAGAAGATGCTGATTTTAGTGATGTTCAGCGAATGTCTGAGTCTGTGCGTTACTATTGCTGCGCTTGGGGAGGTGAAAAAACTAGACGTACTATCCCTGGTGGTTGTGAAGAGATTCCTAATAAGTTGGGAAGATGAGAGATTGAGTTTATAGCCAACCTAGCTGCTCTCTCTACTGACTCATTTTTGATTGCTTTACTTTCTGCTGAATGAAATTCTCAACCTCCTCAATCTCAACTTGTGATTGCGGTACAGCAAAAGTTTCCTCAGATGCTTCGGCTGTGGAGCGATCGACAAAGGCGTGGAATGCTGCTTTGTCACTGGGATGAGCAACGACATGCCCGTAGTTCAGCTTTAGTCATGGTACTAAAGTTAGGCTTCATCACAAGAACCTCCAACGACCATTGCCATAGATTTCTATTTCTATGTTATCGCCAGCCAAAATGAACACGTTTGACGGATGATAAGCAGTATCAGCAAAAAACCACCCTCGGATATGACACCTGCTACAAATTCTTCAAACGAACCCCCAAAGCTGCAACGCAATACACTGCAATTGCGCCATGCGATCGTCATGGCAGTTGCTGCGATGTCTCCGGTAGGTGCCATCTTTTTTAATTCCATTCCCCAAGCGGGACTCGTCGGTGCAGCGATGCCGTTGTGCTACATCATTGGTTTTGGGGTAGCTTTGCTCGTTGCTGATCAAATCAGCATACTTGCAGCCGAGTTCCCCACGAGTGGCTCTTTGTATACCTTTGTGACTCAAGGATTAGGAGTGCGCTGGGGCTTTCTCGCTGGCTGGTTGAGTTTAATTTCCTTTGGCGTGGCTATTGCCTTTGTCTTTCTAGTAATGAGTGCGAATTTTCAACAGCTGTTGCTGCACTGGTTTGGCGTACACCTAGACTGGACAGTATGGTATTGCTCGTTCGCTTTGATCGTCGGGGCAGTGTGTTATCGCGGCATTCGCTTCTCACTACAATTGGATCTGACGCTATTGATGTTTGAACTCGGCGTTTGTCTGTTGCTCGCGCTCATCGTGCTCATGCAAGCTGGCAAAACCGGACAACTGACACTCGTACCCTTCACGCTGACGGGATTACCACAGCACAGTAATCTGGTTGCCGGTGTCATTTTGTCCATGCTCAGTTTCGTCGGGTTTGAATCGGCAACCACGTTGGGTGAAGAAGTTCAAAATCCCCGACAGTCAATTCCTCTAGCGACGGTGATCACCCTAGTTTTAGTCGGCGTGTTCTATGTGCTGATGTCATATGTGGCAACGCTGGGATATGGCATTCATAACATGGCAGCCTTTGCCCAAGATGCTGCCCCCTTCGATACGATTGCGCGTCACGTTTGGGGCAATGGGTTCGCCTTATTGATTGATTTTGCCGGAATTATGGCTGCATATGCCAGTGCCGTTGCCTTTCTCAACGCTGCTGCTCGAATTGTCTATGCCATAAGTCGAGAAGAACTATTTCCCCGTTGGTTAGCGCACATTCATCCCACCTATCGCACACCAACAAATGCCATTCTTGCGTTGAGTGGCAGTTCTGCGTTTGTCGGGCTAGGGTTGGGACTGCTGTGGACACCGATTCAGGCGTATGCCTTTCTGGGAATAGTCTTAACACTGGCTGCCCTGGTGATCTATGGATTGGTTAGTTTGGCGTGTTTTCGATATTTCTCGACAAAACGCCGCGCTCAGTTGGAGCGAAACTCTACGAATCGCTTTGGTTGGTTGCGTCATGCTCTGCTACCTTGGCTCTCGACGATCGCGATTAGTGGTGTTCTAGTTGGCACCCTTTATCCCCCTCCACCAGCACCGCTTTACTTAGCACCAGTTGTCGTCTTGATTTGGCTCTTGCTGGGCATTGGAGTGTTAAGGTTCCTGCAAATTCACAAACCTGAAGTTATTCGTCAGGCAGGTAGACTATTTGTCGTTGATGAAACTGAAACCCTCAGTTAGAACAATGTAGTACAGATCCTTAATAGCAAAGTAGGGACTTAGCCGCATGATTAACTTGTTGTCAATGCGTAAGTCCTAAAGTCTTTTCTTTTGGGAAACGCAGGATAATCTGCTCTTATCTGGTATATGGTAAATGATGAAAAATCCCAAGTTATATAGTGGGTGATATCAGCACCACAGTAGACTCACACTCTGTGTCGCATCATCTCATACCTTTGAGCTATAAGCAAGACCTTGGACAGAGATATCAAAAAATTTTTTTAGCTATAAAGCAAAAGTAGAAAGATTAACACAACTTGCACACCTTGGGGAGGATTTTCCCAAACATCTGTATAGAACTGTCAAGCGTGCAAAAATCTCTTCTCTTTATAAATGGAAGTGAATAATATGCATGAAAATTTTGTTATACTTAATACATCAGTAAATAATAGTTTTCATAAAACTAATCTAATAGAAATACAATTGGTCAGGGCAGAACCAGAGGTCACACCATCACATGGGACAAAACAGGAACAAACATCCATGCCTGATGGAATAATGTTGTGGCTTCCCATTAGTTTAATGACGTTTTGGGTCATTGTTGCTTTTCGGCTTTCAGATGCTTGGAAAGTTACACAACATAGATTGATAACCGCCACAATTCTCCATCAAGTTCCTTGTAGGAAATGTCGATATTTTAAAAATAACCCTTATCTCAAATGTGCAGTACACCCTTCGACTGCTCTAACCAAAGAAGCCATCAATTGCTCTGACTATCATCCTGAAAAAGAGCCTCATTGAAGACTATTGAGAGTATCCACACCACTGTAACGATTTCTTACTATCGTTTGGTAACTTCGTATTATTCGGATCTAACGACAGCTTGTGCATTCCTAACGACAACTTATTGTGATCTAACGACAGCTTGTTGTGATCTAACGACAGCTTGTGCATTCCTAACGACAGCTTGTTGTGATCTAACGACAGCTTGTTGTGATCTAACGACAACTTATTGTGACGTTACGACAGCTTGTGCATTCCTAACGACAACTTATTGTGACGTTACGACAGCTTCTTGTGATCTATAGGAATCCGATTTGATTTATGAAAAAATCTAAGTATTTGTAGGGTGTGTTATCGGCGAGAGTACAGCACCAAATTCTTCTGATGGTGCGTTAGCCACCAGGCATAACGCACCCTACGTATATTTCAAAAATCAAATATGAGTCCTATAACAACAACTTGTGCATTCCTAACGACAACTTATTGTGATAAGAGAGGGCAGAAGTACGTAAGCGCAGAGCGCCCCTTTCGGGCAGAATGCAGAGCCCACTGACTAGCAGCAAGATGCAATAGAAGGTTATCTTCGTCATTAACAAATCTACTCAAATATGCACTAAAAAGATCTCTGTGCATGGCAACGCCTGTCTTGTCGTAGTGAACCCGTTCTGACAAGGACTTCTTAACTCGTTCACCCGTCAAATGGGTTTGGGACAAGGCTGTTTTATGAGTAGAAAACTTGGTGAATGAACCGTCAGCAATTTCAGCTTTACGTTTCAATTCAGATTGCACAAATCCTGGTGATTTGGCAAAAATAGCTTTACCGTAGCGTTTCTGCCAGCCTTTTACGGATACCTTTTCGGTTTTAATATGTTTGCCGTATCTCAAGATTTCGTTGACTATACAACGATTTTGACTCCGCGCATAAGCAGTTTTACGACGTTCTAATTCACGTTTCCTCTGTGCATTTTTACGGTAATTAGCAGACTTTTTCCACTGCCGCTTCCCTTTTTTAACCTTGCCTTGCTTAACAACAGTTTTACGTCCTACTTGCGACCAAAAGTTAGGTTCGTAGTTATCGGGATTGCTAACACGTTGAGAACGTTGCATCTTGCGTTGCAACACGCTAATCTCTTGCTCCAATGTTGGTACATTTTCAGCAAAAGGTAGTAGTCCAGCTTTCTTGTCGCCAACAAAAGCAATATTAGAAATGTTTAAGTCAAGCCCAATTAAACCGTCAGAAACATAGTTTTGAGGTTTCTGATATGGTAAGCCTTCTAAAACAAGTTGTACAAACCACCTGCGTTTACCATTCAAGATTCGTCGAACAAGACGGCAATATTTAACAGGACTCGACAATCCATGTTTAATAACTTCGTTGTTTGGGTCAATGATTGCTGGTAATTTCAATCCAGTCCAAACAACATGGTTATTTTGCCATTTGATACCTTGCTTGTTGGTTTTACCTTCAACTGAGCGAAAGCGAGACTCAACTTTAAACCTAACGTCTTTAGCTTTGCCAAATAGAACACGCTCAACTGCTTTAAATGCACGAGTTGCTAACTTTTGTTGAACTTGAGCGTCTATGTTTTGAGCAATCCACTTTGAATCTTTGGCTGCACGATTGGCATAAGCTTGTAAGTCATAATCGCTGAATCGGTAAGCTTCACGTGCTTTGCTGAAAGCATCACTACGTTCTTTCTTTTGGGTACGCGATATCTTTTTGGCTGTTTGATATGCCCCAGAATTACGTACTAGCTCCATCCTCGTCCTAGATTCTCCAAGTACATTGTTATACAATCTCATGGCTGCATTGAATCTCGCTTGCAGTTCTGAGTCTTGCTTACTATCAATCTTTAATGGCAGTTCTAAAACAAATGATGGTTTAGTACTTCGTGGCATATCTTGTAATCACCTCCTGGACTTGTTAGACTATATTTAGTATGTACGGCATATCTATAAATGTCAATGTCAAAAGGACAAAAGAGATTAAAAAATATTCCAATACTTCATGATGAAGTGAAGAGAAAAAGAACTATCAATTTGACCGATACAGCTTGGAATAAAATCAAATTAATAGCTATTGAACAGAAAACCAGTGTTAGTGAATTAATCGAAAAAATGATTAGAGAATGTCACGGCAGTTAAAACTGCTTGAGTCGCCTTTCCACCCCGATATAAATACCGGATGAGGCAGTTTAAGATTTTAAACTGCCTCATCCTTCGGGGCTATCAGGCTTCCCAATTTATTTACGTATAAATTTTTCTTAAATTTCTGCCCTCAGCATAGCTGCCTTTCTTCGGTCACTTTATGCTTGTGTTGTAGAATCAGATTGATTCAGAGCAGAACGAGCATTCAATGACAGCATGACGCGTGAAATACCAGTAAAGAGAATGCTGACGCCTACTAATGTCCCAATAACCCAAGGAGCATCGAAGGGCCATTGGAACCAAATCATTGCACCCAAAAGCAGGGTAATAATGCCATTACCCAGCGCCCAAGTCCAATTTTGTTGCGGACGCAGCCGGAATGCCAAAATCAGCTCAAATACGCCTTCTGTCAACAGAAAACTACCTAACAATAGAGTCAGTGTGAGAATTCCTGTCGAGGGATAAACAAACAGCATCACGCCTGTTGCGAAGTAGAGAATACTGAGTAAGATTTTCCAAACGAAGCCTCCCTCATTGCGGGTTTGAAATGCATAACCCAGCTTGGCTCCTCCAGAAGAAATAAGAATTAAAGCAATCCAAGTCTCAGCGAAGATTGTTGAGACAGAAGGCAAAGCAATTGCTACAATCCCTAAGATAGTTAGGAGAATGCCAATTAACAGTGAGTTATTGATACCCTTGTTGATATCACCAGAAACGTTGGTTGTCATAAAAATCTTTTCTTTGTAATTAAGTGAACTCTACGATTTAGGCTAGAAAATTTCTCAAGAATTTTGTAGACTCCTAAGATATACGTCTTACGAGGCTCTTCTCCCCCTCTAACCAATTAGCTATATCAAAGCGTAATACCGTTTCACTTTAATATTGATACAAATGGGAATTGGGAATTAGTCATTAGTCATTAGTCATTAGTCATTAGTCATTAGTTTTGTCCCATTGCGAGCTTGCCCCTTGCCCCTTGCCCCTTGCCCTATCCCTTCACTTTCCCTACCTAGCCATATTTCTAGGGTGATTTCTCCCCATTCTTCTGATGTCATTTATATAGACAAAACGGCACGATCGCAACATATGGAAAAGTTATTCCTATTTTGTCTATCAAGAAGCGGAGGAATAAAATGTCTTCATCTGCATTGGATCGGTCTAACGCCTTACTGGCTTTGTCTAACAATTTAGCTGACATTGTAGAGCAAGTTGGCGGTGCTGTTGTTGCGGTGAACGCCGGTAGGCGTATTTCCCCTAGTGGTATCCACTGGCGCAATGGGATTATCGTCACATCTGACGAGTCACTCCAGCGCTACGATGAAATCACAGTTACCCTATCAAATGGTAATACTGTACCTGTGACACTCATAGGACATGACCCTACCACCGATGTCGCTGTCTTCAAAGTAGAAAATCCAGAAATCCCAATAGCAAAAATAGGCGACGCCAAAACATTAAAAGTTGGTCATCTGGTAATCGGGTTAGGAAGAAGTAACGAAGGTGACATTCGAGCAGCTATGGGTGCAGTGAGTGTTGTCAGTGGTGCTTGGCGGAGTATGACAGGCGGGAATATAGACCAGTTCATCCGTCCAGACATCACGCTTTACCCTGGCTTTGCAGGTGGACCACTCATAGATGCGGCTGGTTCTGTGGTAGGCATGAATACATCGGGACGGCGCGGTACTGCTCTGACTATCCCAGCTTCTACAGTTAATCGGGTGGTTGACCAACTGTTGTCAAAAGGACATATTGCACGCGGTTACCTGGGTTTAGGGATGCAACCCGTACGCTTACCAAACAACCTGAAAACAGCACTCAATTTAACTTCGGTTGGTGGAGTCATTGTTGTTAATGTAGAGCCAAACGGACCTGCTGACAACGCTGGTATGTTGATTGGGGATGTGTTGGTCAGTTTTGATAACGCTCCTGTCAATGATACAGGTGATGTATTGGCACTTTTGAACAGTAGCGATCGCGTTGGGAAAACTGTCAAAGTGCAGATCATCCGTGCTGGGGTGTTAGTTGAGTTAGCAATAGTAATTGGCGAACGATCTGCGAAGGAATAATAATTCCAATTCAAAAGCGAAACATGAGTATCACAACAATGACACGCTTGACTGATGAATTAGCATCGGTGGCTGAAAATTTGCGCAAAATGACTGTGAAAGTGCGTAGTAGTTCTTTTGGAAGTGGTTCCGGTGTTATCTGGCGATCGACAGAGGAAAGTAGTTTAATTATCACAAATGCCCATGTCGCTACTAACAACAAAGCGACTGTGGAACTGTGTGATGGACGGATTTTTGAAGCTGTACGTACCAATATAGACCCCACAAAGGATTTAGCTGCTCTCAAAATTGACGAGACTGATTTACCCATTGCAACCATCGATAATTCGGATGCTTTACGAGTAGGTGAATTTGTCTTAGCAGTTGGTAATCCTTTTGGTGATAAGGGTACTGTGACAAGCGGGATTATTCACGCTTGTCATCAACGTATAATCATGGCTGATATTCGGCTGTTTCCTGGCAATTCTGGTGGTCCACTTGCTGACTGTCTTGGACGAGTTATCGGGATTAATACTATGATTGTCAATGGTTTTGCGGTAGCAATACCAAGTCTTACCGTAGAACGTTTTTTGCGTGGAAATCGTCAAAAGCTTGGTGTGACTCTGCAACCTGTGCTGGTGGATGCAACTAACAATCGCACTTTAGGTTTATTAGTGTTGTTAGTCAATTCTGGAAGTGCTGCTGAAGCTGCTGGTGTACTTGTTGGTGATATCCTCATTGGAGTCTCAGGACAACTGTTTACCAAACCTAATGATTTAAGCAACTATCTTGAGCATACTAACAGCAGCGAACCACTACCGTTACAAATTTTGCGCGGCGGACAGCAATTGGTTTGTCAGGTGGCGGAGGTGATATGATTCGGGTGTTTGTAGTTGCTGCTTCCCCAGTGGTGCGAGCTGGATTGTCAACTGTTGTGGCGACTAGTTCCAAACTTACAGTCGTAGGTAGTGCATCAAATTTGGATGTATTTGCAAGGGAATTTGAGCAACTACAACCTGATGTTCTGCTGTTGGATGTGAGTGGTAACTTTCAAGAATTAGTCTGGGAAAAATTGCTCTCTTCACAACAGCAGCCATACGCGTTCGCAATTATTGTTCTGACTGATGAACTCGATAGTATAGACTTGGAAGCAGCCCTGCGTGCTGGTGTACGGGGTATATTGCCAAGTAGCAGTACAGAGTCGGAAATTGTCGCTGCTGTTGAAGCGATCGCTTTTGGGTTGGTGGTGCTGCATTCTGATACTATCGAGTCTCTGCTTTCTCCTCAAGAGTCGGGTATGCGGGAGAAAGAAACTGCACATCCTGTACAAGCATTGACGCCACGAGAAATAGAAGTTTTGGAGATGCTTGGTTCTGGACTGAGTAATAAAGCGATCGCTAAACGTTTAAATATCTCCGAGCATACTGTTAAGTTTCATGTCTCATCTATTTTTCAAAAGCTGAGTGTCTCAACGCGCACAGAGGCTGTAACTGTTGGTGTGAGGTTGGGTTTGATTCTGCTGTGAGATTATTTTAATCCTAACCTAAGCCAAGAAAACACTTGCTCAACTGTCAACCGCAAGTTTAAAAATTCTGGCACTGGTAGGATATCATCTGGTTTACGCTTAATTCCAGGTAATTGATTGGGTTGGAAGCAGATGATAGCTTTCTCTTCTGGGTCAATTAGCCATCCTAAACTTGTCTGATGCCTAATACAGAACAAAATATTATCCGTCACCTTAGTCTGTGATTGGTCTGGTGAGAGAATTTCTATCGTCCAGTCTGGAGATAGTTCAAATGTATTTGCGACTTCTCCATCAGTATCAAAGGGAATTCTTTCCCATTTAAAAACTGCTATATCAGGTACAATAGAGCGTCCGCCAAAGGTACAACGCAGTTCTGGGAAAGCATAAGCAATTTGCCCAGGAAATCCTACTTCGTTAATCGTATCAGCTAGTCTTATTTGCAGGGTACTATGCTTTCCTTGGGGCATGGGTTTTTGATAAATTTGACCATCAATAAACTCACCAGCTGGTTTTGTTTCTGGTAATTGTAAGAATTTAGCTAGGGTCATGGGTCTAGTTGTTGCGGTCATACAACAGAGGCTCAATAGTATTCGTTATAACAAGCCTTTCATTGATTTTAGCTTGGTTTCTTGGGGCTTTCAGCTGTTTAATCCCCAATTACGCACGTCTTATGGGGGATAAGCAACAGATTTTCATCATGTATATTATTCATTTAAAGTTAACATAAGGTTATAAATACATCGGTATTCATTGAGGTTAGTTCATTTTTGAAAGTTATGGTTGAGGAGTGCCATTGCCCCCAAAGTCGGAGATAAAGTGCTGATTCTACGTCCAGCATACATAGCTGGACGAGTTGGGAAAGTCTTTGCCAAAGAAGCATCATCAGGCGCTCACCCTAGTGAACGCTGGCTCATTCGAGTAGATTCAGAAGACATTGTCGTGTCTTTGAACGCAAAAGAGTTTGAGGTAGTCAACGATGATTTTGAGATATTTTAGGTTATGTTTGATGATGATTCGTTACCAATTCCTAATTCTTTTTTGCTGCGTTTAAGCTGTTTCCAAAGTGCCTTAATCTTTTGATAAGCTTCTTCTGGTGCTAGTTTACCTGATGTCTCCAAACTACTGATGTAGCTAACTTTGTGAGAAAATTCTTGGAGATTGGCGTTAAACACCAGACTTTCTGGCTTTATTTGACCGTAGTAGCGAGCGTGAGGGTAGAGAAGTTTTTCCTTGTCTCTGTGTAAGAAGTGTTCCATGAGTCTACCTCCGATTCATTATTTACTTTGATAGTATTTAATCTAAAATTAACCAATGTCCTTTTTAAAACAAAATAAATCAGTAATTTTTACATAAAATTTTCTAAAATATACTTTGCCAACTAAGTAAATAAATTAAGCTAAAAACTTAGAGCTTGTTGTCTTGATTAATTTATACGCTAAATTGATCTTTTATTCATAAGTTTTTTCAAAAGTTCTATCAAAGATTCGTTTCTTAACCTAAACTTAATACTTAAGTACTATAAATCGAGTGAATAACCGTATTTAATCAAGGTTCTTAAGACTATAACATGGCAGCGTCAAACACAATCTAACTACCTTTAGCTTGTTTCCACTCAAGACGCTGATGATGCTTGGGATATCTGTTCTGGTTTTGCTGGTGGGTGCGTAATGAGTGATATGTTTTTCAGTCCAAGCGATTGGCAGAGCGTAGTTTTCCGGCTAACTATAGCTCTACTAGTTGGTGTTGTAATTGGCTTCAACCGCGAGCGAACTGGAAGACCTGCTGGGATGAGAACTTTTACAGTGGTGAGTCTGGGTTCTGCTCTATTCGTAATGATTCCCTTGCAGGTACTACCTGATGGTAGTTTTGCTGAGAATACCCATACTTAGCTCGAACTGTATGAGATGAACACCACCCGATGCAGAGAATGCCTGAGGCTGAGAAAATAATGATTGTAACAGCTTTAGGTTAGTACCCAACCCGTGAATCCTACAAGTCTTTCAGATGCAACCCAGTCACGCAAAGCCGACCACATCCGTATCTGCTTAGAAGAAGATGTGCAATTCCATCAAACCACGAATGGACTGGAACGCTATCGTTTTACTCATTGTTGCTTACCCGAACTCAACCTTGATGAGATTGACATTAGTACGAAGTTTTTGGGAAAACATCTCGGCGCACCATTGCTGATTTCTTCTATGACTGGAGGAACCGAACAAGCAGGAATCATTAACCATCGTCTAGCGGAAGTTGCTCAACATTATAAAATAGCGATGGGTGTTGGTTCGCAGCGTGTGGCGGTGGAAAAACCCCAAGTTGCTGATACCTTTGCTGTTCGCAAGTACGCCCCTGATATTCTGTTGTTTGCCAATTTGGGTGCAGTTCAATTGAATTACAATTATGGTTTGGATGAGTGTCTAAAAATCATTGATATCCTAGAAGCTGATGCTTTGATTTTGCACCTCAACCCGTTACAAGAATGTATTCAACCTAGAGGTGATAAAAATTTTAAAGGCTTGCTTGACAAAATTACAATTTTATGCAGTAAATTGACAGTACCCGTCATTGCCAAAGAAGTGGGCAATGGTATCTGTGCAGCAATGGCAGAGAAACTCATTGCTGCTGGAGTCAAGGCGATTGACGTAGCTGGTGCAGGTGGTACGTCTTGGGCAAAGGTAGAAAGTGAACGGGCAGAAAATGCTCTGCAACGCCGTTTGGGAAGGACATTTGCAGACTGGGGTTTGCCAACGGCAGAGTGTATTACCAGTATTCGTGCGGTAGCTCCTGATGTGCCTTTGATTGCCTCGGGCGGATTACGTCATGGATTAGAAGTTGCAAAAGCGCTGTCACTAGGAGCAGACATTGCTGGGTTAGCAATGCCTTTTTTGCAAGCTGCTGCTCTTTGTGAGGCTGCTGTTTACGACTTAGCTGAGATGTTAATTGCCGAAATCACTACTGTACTATTTTGTACTGGCAACGCTACACTAGAACAATTAAAGTGTTCAAAAAGTTTACAACAAATAAATTGATACTCCCCTGGCTGCCCAAATTTCGCGCAATAAGGATGGGTATAGTGTGGGTATTTGACATTTTACTGCGATTGAATGTGACCATGCAAAATCACAAGAGTTTCTGCTAGTTGAGTGAGACGGGTTTCTAGATATTGTTTTCGTCCCAAGAGTTGGCGCAACTTTTGGTAACGCGCAATTGCCATACTCACGCTAGCAACCTGCTCAGGTGGACATGGACGCGACCACACTTTACCAGAAGCATCTAAACCACACAGACGATACCCAGTACGAGGTGATTGGCAAGAAACTTTGCTATCAGTGCAAATTTCTTCTACGTAGTCCATGAGGCGGTCAACTTCTGCATGGCGCAGTGTTGCGGTTCCTCCTGGTTGGAGTTCGCGTTCATGCGACTCTAGCCAACCATTGACAATCGGTCCTTCTAAATAAATATCTTGAATCTGCCGGACAATTTTTTGTAGTTCTTTTTGCCAAGAAGTGACACTTTCCTGAATTTCTTGCAACAAATTTATTGCCAAAGCAGGATTTGCTCCGTTTCGATGGCTAGTAAAGCTAGGAGTTTTGAACTTCGGTAGGATTGGTGTTTTGCCATCGCTATCTTGTGCTGGAAAAGTCTGCACAGAGGTATCGTGGGTAGGTGAGTTTTGTTCCGATCGCGTAGAAGACTCGTCCTCGGAAGGCGCAGGATCACTCGTTGAGTGTTCTGATCCCCCAACGCTGATCCGAAACGATAGAGACTGCTTTATCAAACCATCTGCTTCGGCAGATCCAGCAGTGTTGCGAGTCCCCATATCGTGTAGAGTTGCCTCTATGCGTTTTATGCCTGCTTTCATAACGGATATCTCGAAAGTGTGCTGTGCCTTGTGATGCTCAACAATGAAGGCAGAAGGCAGAAGAATAAAGGATGAAAAATAATCACACTGAATAACTTCATACTTCATACTTCTTAAATTTAGACTTACTTTATATGTCACACTTCAGCCTTCAAATGATGCTGATGCTAGTCTTACTATTAAAAGTTATTTTGGCGACAAGTTGCCAGTCTTATAGTGAAAATTAGTGAAAAATTTTCGGAAAAAGTTATTGTGCACTCAGCGCTTAGCTCTTCTCAATTCAACATACTAGGTAAACAGCTTTGAGTAAAGTGATATTAGTGACGGGACCAGCACGCTCTGGCAAAAGTGAATGGGCAGAAATTCTGGCAATGCAATCACAAAAAGCGGTTATCTATGTGGCAACAGCAATAGAAAACTCTGATGATGAAGAATGGCAGCAACGCATTCAACAACATAAACAACGTCGTTCTCAAAATTGGATGACATTGGAAGTACCATATGAACTATCTGCTGCTCTCGCTAACGCGAAACCAAACATCTGCCTTTTGGTAGATTCTTTAGGCACCTGGGTAGCAAATCTCTTGGAACAAGACGAGTTGATTTGGGAAAACATTGTTGAAGAATTTTTAGAAACAGTGCAGTTAGTTGCTGCTGATATGATTTTTGTAGCAGAGGAAACAGGTTGGGGTGTCGTGCCAGCTTATCCTATAGGTCGAACCTTCCGCGATCGCCTAGGTGATCTGGTGCGTCAGTTGGGAGGAATCAGCCAAGAAGTTTATTTGGTGACTGGGGGTCATATTCTGAATCTGAGCGTGCTAGGTTCCCCTTTGCCTAGTAGAAGGGAGTAGAGAGAAATGAAAAAGTAACTAATAGTTAACAACTCAGTAACTCTTCTTAAGAGTTTATTCAAAATTCCTCATTCAAAAACTAGAATATACAGTCTAGAATTTTAGTATGGCATCACAACAAGACGTAAAAAAATATTTAGCTTATTGGTTCCAGCTAGGCAAAAAAGTTGTCATAGACAACGGTGCGGCAACCTTACAGCCGCAAAAAGTCATTGCTGGTGACCGCTATAGCGATGAGTTTGAAGAGTGCTGGCAAAGGATTATTTCACCTGAGTCGGGCGACTGCTACATAGAAGGTACACACGAAACCATCGCAGCATTACTGACACCTGCTTGGGATGTATTTCCTTGCGTTCGTTGCAGTATGCCGGTACCTGTGAAAAACGTGGGTATGCCCCCGTTGCTATGTCCCTGCTTTGATTTAAACACCTGGCCTAATACAGAATTACCGCCGCCGCGCTCACCTGTCAACAACCAAGAGCAACTCATGGCAATTCGCGATCGGCTTTTGAATCATCGGTCATCGACAAGGACTTGAGGAAGACTTTGCGATTTACTAAAATGGCTTGCTACCTAGGGCAGCCCTCTCAATATTGACAAATAGCATATTGTATGGTTTGATTTCACGGGATAGCATCAAGGGTTGTTTTGTATTGCTTGAGCTTTCGAGCAGTGGAACAGTGGGCTGGCTTCTACAAATGCATCAAATACGGGAGATAGCATAAGCGCTTAAGTGTAGTTTCAGTCTTACCTCCTTAGAAAAATCACATAGTGTACTATTTGTCAATATTGAGAGGGCTGGCTAATACACCTAAAAAATAATGGAATTATGATAATTTAGTGACATGCACCAGAGTATGGTGACGTGCTGAGTGTGCTGTGTTGTGAACTGCAGGATAAGTGGAGAAGAACACTGTCATCGTCTGCTTAAATACAGAGTTACTATTATAAAGTCTTTTGGGTTGGTTGCATTTTGTCCCTTAATTTGTTTGACTCGTATACAATAATCGTAATCGGGAATACTTCTGTGCAAATCTACCTCGTATTTCTAGCACGGAGAAAGTCAAGCCATGAACTACATTCATAAAACAATTGTAATCCTGGGAATAACGAGTGTAGTAGGTGGATTGCCTGCTGCTATCTCTGCACAAGTACCACAAAGTCGCACCCAGCAAATGAATTTTCAGGGATACTATAGCCAAGGGGTGCAAAAGTTAAATCAAGGCAACTTCAATGGAGCTATTGAGGATTTCAACTCTGTAGTACAGTTGAATCCTAGATATTATGAAGGTTATTGCCTGCGCGGACTAGCAGAATTTCATTTAGGAAACTTGAAAGCAGCGCTGAGCGATTTTAACTCGACGCTACAGCTAAATCCTAACCATGCCGATGCTTACAGAGGTCGGGGAACTGCTTATGCTCAACTGGGAGATTTCCAAAAAGCGATCGCCGACTTTAACCAGACAATAAAAATTGAGCCAACCTCACCAGATGGCTACTACAATCTAGGACTTGCCAATTATAAACAGGGAAATCACAAACAAGCTGTCGCAAACTTTAACTCTGCCCTAAACAGAAATCCTAATTTAGCTGATGCCTATGGTAACCGGGGACTTGCTCAACATGCTTTGGGAGACAACAAGAGCGCTATTGCTGATTTAAAGCAAGCTGCAAATTTATTTCAACAGCAAGGAAATACTCAAGGGTATCAGCAAACACAAGCCCTCCTTCAGCAGCTTCAGCAGTAAGCAATCCAAAATTCAACATTGTCACGGGGGTCGAGGGAAAAACCTGCCCCGAAAGTGCCAACCCTTTACGGGTACTCGTTGTGCGCTCCACGATTAATCGTGAAGTGCCCCAAATCAAGCAGTTTATTAGAAGTAATTCTCAATTAATACTAAAAATCCTGCTTGATTTGGTGAGTCCAGTCCTGCAGGAGGGTGCGAACCCGAAGGGGGAGGGTTGCGCGTTTTGTGTCGATTAATGCGTCGTCTTACACGTAAAAATTTGGGCTGGCTTGGTTTTGTTGATCTGGAAGCCCCCTCGTTTACGCATGGTAATAAGCCTGCCCAAATTTTAGGGGACAATGCGTCATATCATGTCCGGTTAATTGCTTATAAATCCCGCACAACCCCACCCCGGTTTTGTCTTGCGCCAAAACCGCCCCTCCCCTTACTAACGGGAGGGGATTAAGGGGTAGGGTGCAGATATTGCGGGAATCACAACTAATCAACCGGACATGATATCACCCTCATTTTTAACACAAATCAGTCCAGACGGAAACAAAGTTGTAGTGCCCATTGTCAAATTAGATTATTTCAGGAAAAAAGTCACTTGCTCTTTTGACAGTGAATGGAATAACCTGAGCCGTCAGGCACGTTCTTCAAGGAAACTCATGAACAGAAAACTTATACTGAATTTGCTTTCTAGTTCCTCCATTTTTGTATCGCTGATGTCTACAGTGGGAATTATTAATCCTGCTCACGCTGCTGGTATGACTCAGCGATTATCGCATACCAGCGATGGTCGTACCTGCATCACACATCCCCACGGTGGTTACACTCTTGTGTGCATTAAAGATTCTGAAAGAAATCCAAAGGCTCCGCCTGTACGTTCAACAACTGTTACTACAAACAAATCAGATCAGAACGTCGCCATGCTGAACTTTACTGAAGAGGAAAGCAATGCCGCGATGCGGTTATTTAGCTGCGACTGTCCGTATTGTATAAATTCTTTGCGTCAGCTGCGCGGTACTGGGAATTTGGTGTACTAGAGGGCGAGAAAGTAGCGAACGTGATATGAGCCGCCATGCAACGGCTGAAAACTTTGTCCTGAGCAAGTTTCATCAAAATTTTTCAACTGGACTCTAAAAATGAGATTTTGACAGCTGTTTTGGCTGTACCATTTAAACCCTAGAACACCGATTCAGTAATAAAATGTGAGACTGATAAACCCGATTTCTACCTCCTTTCAAATCAAAATTTCCTTGTTGCGACTCAAAGAAACCTAGTTTTTTCGTCATAACTCTGAATACTGAATCGGTGTTCTAGACTATTTGGCACAACATTTTGCAACGTAACCATAAGGATTTCAGGTTACAAAAATTGGTGGACTTCAATTGGTACAGCCAAAACAAGCTGAGTCTCCGTTTTTTGGAAAAAAGAACAATTTTATTTCTGTAGCTCTTTTACAACAAGGATTTCCGCAGGTGCATGGCGGCGAAATGTGCCTTCGCTACTCTTACGCCATACTGTAGTACATTCGCCAACAGTATCCGTATCTTGGGTCAATACTGTGTTGGGGTTGAGTTTTTCAGTTTTGCCAACAATGGGTCAATTGTTGGTATTTGAGTGACGACACTTATCTGTCACTAATGACAAATAATCTGTCACTGTACATCAACGCTCATCCAAATAAGATACCCCCGGGTCATAACAGGGTTGTTGCTGACTGAGCATATGATAAACAGCGCTCAAGATACGAGCTTGCACGGCAATAATTGCTTGATCGCGACCACGACATACTACTAAACAATGGTAAATTGCTGATAAATAAGTGTTTTTGCACCTGGCAGCGGCATTGGCTGCTTGAAACAAAGCACTTCGTAACCAATTATTTCCCGCTCCTGTAGAACCGGAGTCATTTTTCCATGCCACTATAGAGAGTAGAGAGCCAAATTCAGTAAGAGGAAGGCAAAATAGGGCTGTGCAGATAACATTTCTAGGGACGAGTTCCGGTGTACCTACGCGATCGCGCAACGTTTCCAGTGTCGCCCTAAGATTACCACAACGCGCTCAGATGTGGTTATTCGACTGTGGCGAAGGAACTCAGCATCAAATTTTGCGAAGTGACCTAAAAATCAGCCAACTCTCTCGAATTTTTATCACCCATATGCACGGCGACCATATTTTTGGCTTAATGGGTCTTTTAGCTAGTTGCGGCTTAGCAGGAAATGTACAACGCGTTGATATCTATGGTCCACCCGGATTAAATGACTATCTGCAAGTTGCCTCGCGCTACTCCCATACCCACTTTTCCTACCCCATGAAAGTTCACGCTGTACGTCCAGGGGTGATTTACGAAGATGATGAATTCATCGTGATCTGTGGTCTTTTGCATCATCGTGTTACCACCTTTGGCTACCGTCTCGTAGAGAAAGACCGACCAGGACGTTTTGATGTAGAGAAAGCCAAAGAGTTGCAAATTCCTCCCGGTCGCATTTATGGTCAACTCAAACGTGGTGAGGTTGTGACCCTTGCTGATGGGCGAGTGATTGAAGGTAAGGATCTGTGTGGACCTACGGAAATTGGACGCAAAATTGCTTATTGTACAGACACAATTTATTGTGATGGTGCAGTGGAATTGGCACAGGATGCAGATGTTTTAATTCACGAGGCGACTTTCGCTCATCAAGATGCAGAGATGGCTTTTCAGCGGTTGCATTCTACAACCACAATGGCAGCGCAAACCGCTTTAACTGCTGGGGTACATCGACTTATTATGACACATTTCAGTCCCCGCTACGCTCCCGGAAATGAAATAGAGTTAAAAGATTTACTTGAAGAAGCTCGTGCGATTTTTCCTAAAACTGACATAGCATATGATTTTATGAATTATGAAGTTCCTAGACGACGGAATAAACAGTTAAATCAGGCGGAGGCTGTAGCTTAAACTGTTCAACTTTTTATATCCTACAGTCAAGCTGTTCTTGTCGTTTTGAGATGGAGTCCGAATGCTGAGAAAGCCAGATTTGAATTAATCAGGTTCCAAAAGAGCATCGCCCTTCGGGTACTGGCGTTCGCTTAGCTTTCCTCTAAGAAAAACTACCCTTCTTCTCCTGGTTTGTATTCCAGCATTCCCCCGACTTCTGAAGGAGTCATGCGCTGCGCTTTACCGCTGAGAATGGAGAGCCACATTTCATCAAAGGAAATTCCACGCTTTTTAGCCAAATACTCAACACGCTCCTTAATCTTAGCTTCTCGCTCCTGAAGCTCGGTACAAAGTAAGTTTTGCCCCTGCACTACTTTAGAGCGGTTGTTCACCCAAGCATCGACATGAAGCAAATCATCATAATACTCACCGAGGGCTGGGAGGGCTAGCCTATCATCCTTCTTAGAATTCGTCATAAACATATTCTTTTAATTTAGACGCTTTCTATTGTTCTAAATTTGCCCTAGATTTGGCACAGACTTACAAATATTTACAAAAACATGTCCCAAATTTGGATCAAAGATGTCCCAAATTTGTAAAAGTTTGATAGGATTCAAATGGGAGCAAATGTTGCCCCCGGTGCTGGCACACCGGAGGACTTCCTAACCCACAGATACAGCCTGTAGGAGGCCAATTACATTATGTCAGTGAACAGTCAAAAAATACTTGTTCCAGAAGTAGTGAATTTAAGAAACTTAGAGGATCGGTCTTCTGGAAGGATAATCAAGCTTTTATTAGCAGGAAAGAGAGTGGCGAGCTTGCTGCACTCTCGATTACCCATGATGCCGGAAAGCGCTGAGTCTAGTTAACTCAGCATACGTTTCTTGCACAGTGAAGCGTTTGTGGTAGCAAGTTATGTGCTACCACTTTTTTGTCCCAACAGTCGTAATAAGAACTCAACATGAGTAGTAGACACCAAAGTGGAAATTATGAGAAATTCCGCTCCACAAATGGCATCTCTTGATTTTCCGCTCATTTACGCTTATATTCACAAAATCTTTAATTATTATCATCGAAGAAATCAAAAAAAGTCAGTGTTTTATTTATTTTGAAGTCAATTTAAACACATATCTATAAATTGGAATATATAAATATTAATCTTTTAAGCTACTTGCTAGTAAACATATTGTATACAATTGTTTTTTTAACAAACTGTTACTAACACAAATATATCAAAAGATTTGCTTGTTACTATTGAACCACTAGTTTGATTTTTATAAAATTCAAAAAAATCAAATTTTCGCTTTACTTATGTTGTTCTAATCAGCATTTAGAGTTAATAGTGTAATAGAAAGACATAAATATATCACTCTACTCTTGAGTATCCTTAAATACGAAATTATTTATAGTAAGAAACAAAAATGAGTAAGTTCCTGTTCTACAACCGTAGTAAAATTTATTACTAAATTAACAATAGTCAACAAATTGTGTAAAAAACCTACTCAATAACTACAAAGTAAAAAAACTGAACTAGTAACGATATGGTAAAGATAGACAAAGAGGGTTGACTATTTCAAGAGTGTTCACTTAGGTTGAAATAAAATGAAAAAGTTTTGGTAGAGGTGACATCTTGTAAAGATTTTGGTTTTGAAAAATGACTTGCTAATGCTTGATAGATATCATTCTAAATCAGAGTCATTAGCTATCTATGTCTGACTTTTTAAAGCATTTTAAAAATTAAGCTGAATGTGCTCGCTAAGTTGGAATAGTGTATGGTGTAGGAATAAAAGAGGAAGTTTATCAAATCACAGAAATTAAGAGTAAATGTCTTGTGAGGGGAGCATCCCAAATGCTCGCACTACTTTTACAAAAATGGGATGCTCCCCTTGTGAGGAACTTCTACCTACACTTATTTAAACTCCTCAAGGAATTTTCTCACAATCTTACAGAAAAAGTAATTCGATATCATTAAGAGGACTTTGATTGTGGCTGACATGAGTCTAGAGCATAAACAAATAGTTATTGCTTCCCCACAAAGCAAGGTTAAAGGCAGAAAAATCTCTACAATTCTGCTTCGCCGACGCTTACGAATTTTGGGGTTTTCTGGCGTAGTCATATCAGTTGCTAGCCTTCTGGCTTTCACTGCAAAACCTACCTATCAAAGTACTATACAGATAGTAATAAGTTCCAAGCTGAATGAAGGGGTACGGTTAAGTCATATCCAAGAGGGAGCACAAGGCAATTTTACTGATTCTAATGTTGACATTATTGACTACACGACTCAGGAGAAGCTCCTGCAGAGTTCCAAGTTAATTCAAAAGGTAGTTAATTTGCTTCATTCTGAGTATCCATATTTGACAGTAGAACATATCAAAGGAAAGAAGGGTCAACAAGAACCTTTAGTTATTACTCCATTAGAGCGACAGATAGCAGAGAATAAAGTCATCAATCAAGTCTTTGAAGTTTCCTTCAAAGACAACGATCCAGTAAGAGCACAAAAAGTTCTTCAATCTCTACAAAAAGTCTATCAGGAACATAACATAGAGCAACGAAAACAGAGTCTTTCCAGAGGGCTTACTTTCATCAACGAAAGACTGCCCGAAATTAAAGACAAAATGATTCAAGCTGAGAAAAATTTAGAACAGTTTCGCAAAAAACATCATTTACTCGACCCACAGGTACAAGGTAAAATTCTTCTGGAATCTTTTGCTGACATTGAAAAACAGCTCAGAACCACTCGTGCACAGCTTAAAGACTTACAAGCTCGTTACGACAACTTAAAACAAAAATTGTCGTCCTTATCTAAGAATGCAATTGTCTCCTTTCGTCTGAGTCAGTCAACACATTACCAAACACTACTCAATGAGATTCAAAAGACTGATCTAGCTCTAGCTCAGGAGCGATTACGTTATACAGATGACTATCCAGAAGTGCAAAAGCTGATACAGCAGCGACGAACTCAAGTGGCTCTGCTACAAGAAGAGATTGAACGAGCGCTGGGAGACAAAGCTGTACAAGCAATATCGGATACTTTATTTAAAGAGAAGCCATTGAGTGCAGAAATATTCTCTGCTACAGGAGAACCACTACAGACAAGGCAAGTTGCAGAGGTTGATTTGAAACTCGTGGAAGAGTTCATTCAGGTGCAGACAGCAGTTTTGGGACTGCGTGCCAATGAAAAGAGCCTCGCTAACTCAGAAGCGCAAGTCCGCGCCGAGCTGATCAAATACCCAAGTTTGATAGCAGAATACAATCATCTGTTGCCAGAGGTGGAAACAAATCGTAAAATACTTGAGCAACTCATGGCAGTGCAACAGTCTCTAGGATTGATGATTGCTCAAGGAGAGTTTAATTTCCAAGTCTTGGAAGAACCCCAAGTGGGAACCTATTTAGGTAGCAGCAAGCTATTTATATTACTTGGAGGAGTACTATTGGGACCGATTTTAGGTGTTGCTGCAGCCCTGATGTCGAAATCCAACAATGTTATCTCTTCTCCAGAAGAGTTACAGAGTCTGATAAACCTCCGTTTATTAGGGACAATCCCAGAACTATCGCAGCTTAGTACGAAAAAGAAGTTATTTTGCCTACCCTTGCGGCGAGTCATGGCTGGTTTCTCATCACAAGCCATATCTCATGAAAAACAGTTCAGCGTCTACGGCTTGTTGCCCTCCCATGAAACGCTGGATATGGCGTACCAAAACATTAGAATATCAAAGTCTTCCGTCCCCCACAAGTCTGTAATGTTCACTTCAGCACTCACGGGAGAAGGGAAGTCAACCTTAGCGCTGGGATTTGCGGTGAGCGCTGCCCGTATGCATCAACGAGTTCTATTGATTGATGCCAATCTACGACAGCCTAACCTGCATAAAATCTTGGGATTAACCAATGATTGGGGATTATCCCTGTTGTTAGTCGAGGAAACAAATTCCTCAGTTAAGGAATACATCCAACCTATTCATCCCTCCATTGATGTTTTGACTGCTGGACCGACACCTGAAGATATAGTTAAGCTATTAAGTTCTGCACGAATGAAAAAATTGCTTGAATTTTTCGAGCAAACTTATGACATCGTGCTAATAGATACTTCTCCTATTCTCGGCACGGTTGATGCCAGGATTCTGGCACCTCTTTGCAATGGGATTGTCATGGTAGGGCGGATGGAGCAGGTAACCTGCAAAGAACTGATTCAAGCTACAGAAATCTTAAGTAACTTGAATCTAATTGGGATTATTGCTAATGGAACGAACCGTTCCCTTTAACTTTTTACTTCTGCTGATGCCCTTGCCAAATTCTGCTGAATCAGTTGCTCTAATCTTGCCTCAGACACGCAACGACGCTCTGAGCAATAGGTCATCATATATACGCCATTCATTGTCCGCACGGTGCTAACACGCACACGAAAGTCATCGGTAATGAACCAGCACCGTTCTTGTCCTTGGTTTATATCATATTCCGTGTCAATTGTCAATATACCATCTTTGCCAAACCAGTACCGACTGATGACGGGCATCTTTTCCACGTAGCCGCGATCGCGGATGAGTTTTCCAGACAATAGACTCTCATCATCGGGTACATCAACTAGCACCGCAGCTTGATCTGGATTGGGTTCTTGCTCGTCTTGATTATCTTGCCATAGAAAACCAGCTCCCCCCATTCCCCTGGCAGGATCAATTCCTTGTTGCTCACAAATCGCTTTGACTCTTGGATCTTCTCGTTCAACGACTTGAACAATCAAATTTGACTCCCCAGACTGATCCGCCGCTAAATCAAAATGGTGGACAGTCCGTTGGGTAAACCACGTGCCTTGACTCTTACGAAAGAAGTCCATCATGGTCATGGGTGGAATCAGGCGCATTTCTAACCTCAACATTAGGGAAAGCGTAAAGGGATATAACAAGAATTTATCTGATGCCCTACATTGTACACTGTTGAAATATCAGTCAAAATTTCAATTGTTTATTCAGTAGTCTAAGTTTTGAGTAGCACCAAATGGAGGTCAATGGAGTGGATAATTCTCTAACAGGAACTCAGAGTGAGCGCATCAATCCTCTCATACTCCCCAACCTTCCACCAAACCTTTTGACAGCCCTCAAAGCAGGAGAGGCTCTCAATCATGAAGATTTGTATCAGTTTGACCTCAGAGGACTCGATTTACAACGAGCAAATCTGCGCGACTCAAATCTGCTTGGAGCCAATCTTAGTGGGGCAATACTGAGTGAGGCAGATCTGCGTGGTGCGGATCTGCGTAGAGTTGACTTGCAAGGTGCTGATTTGAGGAATGCAAATTTACAAGGAGCCTTTTTGCACCGGGCATATCTTCAGAAGGCAAATCTGGGCGGAGCGGATTTGGAAGGAGCTAAGCTACAAGCTGCTCGATATGATCAACAAACAATTTGGGCAGAAGGGTTTGCTGCCCATACCTCTGGTGCAATTGGTCCTGGTGCCAATCTAAGTGGTGCTCATCTCAACACAGCAAATTTGAGAGATGCTGATTTACAAGGTGCTAATCTCTTGGGAGCATACCTCTGTGGCGCAGATTTAACTGGAGCAAATTTAGAGAATGCACGCCTCAGTGGTGCAGATTTACGGTTAGCATATTTGACCGGAGCTTACTTACGGAATGCGCGGCTGAACAATGTCGATTTACAAGGAGCAGATTTGCGAGGTGCTGACTTTAGTGGTGTGGAAATCGAATACCTTCAGAGCATTGCTGGGGCAGATTTTACTCTTGTTCAAGGACTGAGTGAGGCGATAAGAGCGATATTACTGAGTCGTCCAGCTTCAGAATTGGATGCTTGGAATTCCTTTACTCGCAAAACAACGCGTCAAAGTTTAGCGAACCAGTGAACGGTCAATTTTCTTTAGGGGGATATTATTCTCTTTACTGGGATACAAAACTCACCAAAATACCAAGAATTTTTTCTACAGGAGGAATTGTATATTCCAACAATCCGATGGTGACAGTTTGCCCTTCTAATTTGAGAAATTTCCAACGATCGCCTGTCGTTACTGTACCATAGATAATAGCGATCGCTTGCTGATTTTGTTCGTTAAAACGTTGGACTGCAATCATCTCGGCAATGCATTGACCTAATCCACTATTGAGGTCTTCACGTTTGGCTTCAACGACGACTACCGCAGGTGCTTCGATAAATAACTGTTCTGGAGAAAGACTGATCAAAAAGTCGCAAACACCACTGAGTCCAACGGAAGGATCTATAGTAAAGTCGTTACCAGAAAATAGGCTAATTTGTTGCTGTAGAATATCTTTTACTTCAAGCAGAATAGGGCAAAGCAGCATTTCCGAGCGAGCTTTTTCGGTGTTAATCGCTAAAGCTAAGGGTAAGTATTTTTCCAGAAATGATGCCAAAAAGGTACTAGGTGAAATAGGCTGATGATTGTCTAGAAAAGTTGGCTGCTCTCGTATAGTCAGGTTAAAATCTTGTTTGATGCGACGGAGTGTAAAGTCACTGTAAGGCATATTTTAGACCTCCAGGCGATCGCCTTTAGCTTTGTGCTCCAACACCAGCACGTTTATCACCTCCTTATAGCTGCCTTGCTTGAAGGATATCAAACCGTTTGCCACTTCTTTTTCAGGAGTGCAACAAATGTGGCGTACCCCTCGGAAAAATGGGGTGGATCAGGCAGAACATACTCTGGAAATTCCTTATAGTACCGCCAAGGTTCTGAGGAACTGTGTCGTAGGTGCAATACACAATCTATTGTTCCTGGGGGTTTCCAGGTCATTTGACCGGGGAGGGTGTCAGACATAAATAACCTCTTTTGAATATGTAGCTCAACAACCATAGTTAGTAAAAGATATTGGTGTCTTTATCTTTATGAGTTTTGACAGACATACCAAACTATAATTTATTTTACAAATTTAGAAAAGTTGTACATTTATATGATAGCATTTAGCCTCCTTAGAGACAGTATCCAAGGAGGGAAATCCTTTTTACATGAAAAAGCAGAGATTACTGCTGAAGCAAGTTTTCCAATGCAGCAGCGACGACTTGATGATCTGGGTCTTGTCGGAGTTGCCTCAGGGCTTGGTGTGCTTGTGGATCATCAAACCGCTTCAGCGCATGAGCAACATGTATGCGAATCTGTTTCGACTCTGAACTAACCAGTGCCAACAGATGAGACAGGGCGCGTTCCTGCTGACTGGTTAGAGCAAATGTACCAAGCGCATCTACAGCCGCTGCTTGTACGGAGAAATCTTCGCCTGCTAAAGCTTCGATGCAGACTTCAAACAACTCGTTGGGACACTCCAGGTCAATCAGAACTGCCAGAATGCTGCGCCGCACCAACCAGTGATCGTCCTGGAAAAAAGTCAAAACCAGATGAGACGCTGCAGTTCTGCCAAACAGAGAAAGAGAATTTGCTGCTTCTGCCCGCACATTGGGAGTATTGTCCAATTTCATCAACTCTAACAACGCGGCGAAGGATTCAGCAGTTTGCTGCTTACCCAGTCCCATAGCAACGAACGATCGCACCAGAAATTCGGAATCACGGAGTTTGCTTGTGAGTAGGGGAACGGCTATCTCAGGGGTATAATCTTTGAGGGCAGCGATCGCTTTGAGCCGATATTGAAAATCAGAATTGTTTAAAGCAGTTTCGATTTCGTGAATATCCATGAGCTAATCCGGCACAACTTTATTCTCACTGTAATATTTTGCAACATCTGGTGAGATAGTCAATGGCTCATTCTAGCGTTGTTGTTGGCAGCATTGGGTTATGTGCCTGGATTTGTGATTGCGATAAGCCGGAGGCTTTACGCTCCGCGTATCACACTCTACCAATTGACACACGCAGCAACTCTGCTGCCGATAGCTATGACATTTACCCGTGCGATCGCCCGCGCCCTCATTAGTCAGCCAAAAATAGTTCTAGCAGATGAACCCACTGCTGCACTTGATAAGAAATCTGGGCGTGATGTCGTGGAATTGATGCAGAAGCTAGCGAAAGAACAAGGCTGTACAATTTTGCTGGTGACTCACGATAACCGCATTCTTGATATAGCCGATCGCATCATTTATATGGAAGATGGTCGTCTCATCAGTGATGGCGTAGATGCTGCTGCGAAAGTGAGTTAATCAAAATAACTCTCTTGATAAACTAGCTTCCACATACTAGCCACAACGATTTCTCCAAGATTATTTGATAAAGTCAGCAGTGGCTTTTGCAGTCCCCATTGATTAACTTTACTCGGTGAAAGCGCACCATGAGCAGTCGCATTCCGAATCGCTTTAGCAAGTCTTACTGCATCAACCCAGCTAGATACGGGAGTAGATTTCACGATCCATTCTTCGATGATTGTTTTATCTCCATTTTCCAGACTGAGAAAATCAGCGATCGCACTCTTTTTTTCACAAGATGGTTTATTGAGCCATTTTTCAAGATTCACCCTTGTCGTCTCTGGCGGATTTAATGAACTGTAGTCTGGTAAGTGACATTTATTTGTAAAATCTTTGATAGTTTCTGGGGTGAGATATTTTTCGTTATTGATGGTAAGGTATGGGTGCAACGGGACGATACAGAGGATGGCGTTACCTATGAATTAGTAGCTGCAGGAATTCCAAAAGATAAGATTGTATTAGGATTTCATCCAGCTAATGTTCGTCCCCATACAGGAGACTGATGCTGAAAGTAGTTGGTCGAAAAAAGGATGGCTGGCTTGATGTTGAATCTATTAACAACTTTCCCTGCACAGACTTAAGCACCATTGACCAACTTTGGGTAAAATACAGCAATGCACATTTCGGCTTTAGCGTACAAAAGCGCATTTGGCAGGAAGTTGGTGGTAAACCTGATATTGATATGAAAATTTACATCAATTTTTGTAAGTGCGTCGGATGGTATGGAAGCTGCTGATGTTCTATTGTTTGATGGATTGTAGTAAATAGTGTGTTTTCCACCCTCTCGAAGCAAAAGACAACCGTTAGCTTCTAAATGGCGAATTAGTTCTCGTCTCTTCACGATATTTTGACCGTAATCTTTTCACGTACAACATCTTTACCAGAGAGTTTTTGCTCTGCCAATTCCCGATTTGAGATTAAAATGAGCTCAATGACTTCCCGCAGGCTTTCCCTTGCTTCTTCCAAAGTTCTTTCTTGGACATTTGCGCCAGATAACTCTTGGACATAGCCAATATACCAGTCATCGACTTTTTCAAATATTGCAGTGAAAGAGTTTTCCATATAATTTCCGAGATGAATCAAAGAAATGCTAAGAAATTAAGACTATGGCATCAATAAGTATCAATTTGGGTGTGGTGCGTTAGCGATCGCGTAACGCATCCTACACTTTAAACCGTCACTCCCTCCAATTCCTCATCCGTCAACTCATACAACTCGCGTAACTTCTGCAACTTCTCCTCACCAGCTTGCCAAAAACCACGCCCATGCGCCTCTAACATCCTCCCCACGAGATTACGAAAAGCTTCCGGATTCGCCTTCCGCAATTTCTCCGCCATTTCTGCATCTAACGCATAAGTATCAGCAGCTTGGTCATATACCCAATTATCAGTAAAATCCGCAGTACCGCCCCAACCAATCAACGCCGTCATGCGTTGAGAAATCTCATAAGCACCACCCGAACCTTGATTTGCCATTGCTTCCGCCCATTTAGGATTTAACAATTTGCTGCGATATTCCATCCGCAACAAATCATCTAAATTGCGGGGAGTCGTATCCTTCGAGAAACTTTCCACGAAGCTGGTGGTAACTTTTTTACCCCTTTGCTTTTCCGCCGCTTTTTTCAAACCACCAGTATTGGCATAATATTCTTGAATATCAGTCAAACCGTATTCCACAGAATCAATTTCTTGGACAATACGACCGGTACTTTGCAAAAGTTGAGTAAGCACCTCTGGTCTAGCTTGACCTTTATCTTGTCTACCATAACTAAACACATTGCGACCTTGCCAAGTATCACCCAACTCATCCCCAGATTCCCAGTTCCTATCAACCACGCGATCGTTTACCAAAGAACCAAAATCACCCGCAGGATTAGAAAACAACCTCGCCGAGACATTCTCCACCCCTTGCGCCTTCAAAGCCAAAGCGTGTTTTCTAATAAAATTCTGATCTTCGGGTTCATCAGCCTCAGCCGCCCGTTGAAATAAATCATCCAGCAACTCGATAATATTCACAAAACTATCGCGGAAAATTCCAGACAAATTCCCCAACACATCAATCCGGGGATGTTCCACCTCAGCTAGGGGCTTGAGTTCATACCGGACAATTCGTCCCGTACCCTCTTTCACTGGTTCCGCACCAACCAATTCCAACAGAATACCAAGAGATTCCCCCTTAGTTTTAATCGCATCCAAACCCCATAACATCACCGCCACAGTCTCCGGATACGTCGCATTCTCTTGCAAATGCTGCGCAATAATTTTTTGACCAATTTCCCGTCCTCGTTCATACGCCGCAGGCGAAGGCATACGATAAGGATCTAAAGCATGAATATTTCTCCCCGTAGGTAAAACACCCACACCATCCCTTAACAAATCACCACCAGGCGCAGGTGGAATATACTCCCCATTCAAACCCCGCATCAGATTCGTCAACTCATCAGTAGTTTGCATTAATAACTCTCGAACCAGATTCTCCTCTTCCTCCTCCTCTGTGTGTTCTCTGTGCCTCTCTTGTTCGTTTCCAAAATAAGCCTCTAAATACCCCGCCATCTCCTCCTCACTAGGAACTTCCCCCAAAACATGCAACCCAGAAGAAAACAGACGACTTTCCAAAACCTGCAAATACTCGTACAACTTCACGAGATAATTATCAAAAGCATGAGCGCTGAACATCCGGATATTCTCAGGTGTAAACGAAATTCCCAGCCGCTTCGCATCCTCAAACGGACAATCAGCATCCAGACCTGTATCTACAATCTTCTTACAAATTGCTTCCTTGAGGGCATAATTCTTCTGCGGATCTTCTCGATACTCCGAAATCAAATCCCGCAGCGCCACCAACTCCTTATACAAACCTGCACGCCCATAAGGCGGTACATTGTGAGAAATCAACACCCCATAACCGCGACGCTTTGCCAAAATCGATTCCGAAGGATTATTCGCCGCATATATATATAGATTAGGCAAATCTCCCAACAAAATATCAGACCAAGAATAACCCGTATTCCCCAAAGGGGAACCAGGCAACCATTCTACAGTACCGTGCATTCCAAAGTGAACCACAGCATCAGCTTGAAACTCATTTTGCAGCCACTTGTAAAAAGCAGCGTATTGGGGATGAGGAGTTAAATCCCGTTCAAACATCAACCGCATCGGATCACCTTGTAATCCCAACGGTGGTTGTACACCTATCCAAACATTCCCAAGCTGAACACCGCCAATATGAAATTCATCGCCATAAGTCTTAATTCCAGTACCCGTCAAAGACTTCCATTGTTTTTCAATGCGGGATGTGCGGAGATATCCCAGCCATTTTTCTAGGGTGCGGACGTTGACAGATAGGGGGGATGAGGGGGATATTACTCCCTTATCTTCCCATTTCAACTCGTCCGCTTCTTTGACTTGGCGAATTAATTCTTCTCCATCTTCAGGCAAATCCCCAACAATGTATCCCTGGTTTTTAAGCGCGTGGAGGAATTCAAGTAAACTTCTTGGTACATTTAACAACGCAGCTGTTCCCACAGCACCGTAACCAGGTGGGAACCCATACAGAATAATTGCAATCTTCCGTTCAGAGACAGGTTTTTGCCGCAAAGCAACCCAATTTTTTACTCTACCAATTAATCGCTGCACCCGTTCGGGAACGAGATAAATCTTTTCTCCTACCAAACCACCAAGGGGAACGGTGTCGATCGCTCCATCTAGTTCTGGTAAAGCATATAAAACGACACTTTGCAATCCTCCAATACCTTGGCGTGTCCAAGAGTAAATATCTTGAATCAGCAATGGTGCGGCAACAATATATGGTATATTCTTGGCAGTGAGAATACCTTTTGCTACATCAACCTGCCTTCCCGCTTCCATTGAACCAGCAGGACCACCTACCAGAGGAAAGCCAATGGTTGAGACAATGGCGTCAACTTTGACTGCTTCTGGAGAAAGAGAAGCAATTTCTACATTTCCAAGTTGTCTTTGCTGAGTTTCATAGTCAGTTGTCATCCAATCCCGCACTGCAACATGACCTTCTACACCATTAATAAAGATGGGTAATGGTATCAAACCAGCTTCTTCAAAATGACGAATGAGTTGGGGTATGTAAGGTTGTTTGGTGATAACGTGCTTGCGATAGAGGAGAATTCCTACTACTGGGCATTGGGCAATGGGCAATGGGCAATGGGCAAAAATTATTCTTCTCCCCTGCTCCTGTGCTCCCCTGCTCCTGTGCTCCCCTGCTCCTGTGCTCCCCTGCTCCTGTGCTCCCCTGCTCCTGTGCTTCTTTCCCCTTGTCCTTTCCTGCTGATACCATTCCAGGTATGCTCGCGGTGATTCAAAAAACCCTTGATAGTCGGGATGTAATAGCCCCATATTCGGGGTTTCGACTGGCGGGGGAATGTCGCCGACTTTCAAACCTAAATATTTTTCTGCTAATGTCCAGAATAAAGCGGCAACGTTTTCTGGTCCACCAGCATTCCAGTAACCATAGATAATCAGCCAGTTGCGTAAGTCTTGCACCTTTTGCACTGGCACAAATTTCAATAGCTTTGGTCCTATTTTTAAAAAGCTAATATAACCGGCGAGTTTATCTTCCTCGCGTCCGTTGCTAAACTTGTCTAGGATAAATTTAACTGGTTTGGGCATTCCTTTCGGTCTATCGCCAATGGCAAAAGCACCCAGCTTGGTTAAACTCATCAATTCCAAAGCTGACTCGAACACGAGGCGGATGGGGATATGAGAAATGCGATCGCGCAACCACAACACTTGATCATAGTCAAACAGCAAGCTACCAAAAAACACATCCGCATCTTTCAGTGCTGCTTCTACCTCAGTACGTTTGGTGGTGATGTCGCGATCGCTAAAGGTGCGAATATCCAACTCACTGGTACGAGAAGTTGCCAAAAAAGCTGCCTTCCGATACAAGTCAGCATTGAATGATTCAAACCCAGCAATCAAGACGATATGTTTCATGCCCTGAGATTGAAAGCTTAACTTACGGTTTTCTATCTCTTATTGTGACACTCCTCAACTTGTTTGCCAGCCATAACAACTTACCAGAACTATTAAAACTATTAAAACAGTGAACAGTTATCAAATGGGTAACACTCAATGATAACTGCTGAGACTAGATATGGACAATCGCCAAGAACTCTTCACTAATAGAAGAGGAAAAATTATCAGCTAAAATTCATTGACAGTTTTGACTATCACTTGTTAAAACGAAGTAACAAAATTATCTGAGGTGCATACCATGAAATTTGGAATTGATATTGGGCATAATTGTCCTCCTGATATCGGAGCTAAAGGCATAAAGTTTGAAGATAATTTAAACTTAGATGTCGGAAATAAAGTTATAGCCAAATTAAAAGCTTTGGGGCATCAAGTTGTACCATGTAAACCGACAAAGGCTGATACAGTAGAGGATTCTTTAGCAAAGAGATGCGCTACAGCTAATTCAGCTAACGTTGATATTTTTGTTTCCATCCATTTCAATATCTTTAATGCTCAGGCAAATGGGACAGAAGTATATGCAATGAGCGAAATAGGAAAAAAGATAGCTAAATCTGTATTAGATGAAATTACCAAGTTAGGATTTAGTAATCGTGGTATCAAAGATGGTAGCAAGTTATTTGTCATCAAACATACAATTATGCCCGCAATTCTTATAGAGAGTTGTTTTATTGACTCGCAAAAAGACATGAATTTATATAATGCAGAGGCAATAGCAAATGCAATAGTCAAAGGCTTAACCCTTTAATAACCAACTGCTCCTGCTCACCTCATACCCCTTTGGAGAATTCACGCATCCGGTAATGCGTGAATGCGTGAATGTTTGAGAAGTTCACACTGGGTGTAGTATTGTTAAATGAAATCCATGTCTTGTCTGGTCTTCCAGATACTGTTGCTGTAAGGGTTGCCATTGCTGCCATAACTTGTAACGATTTTGGGCTAACAAAGAAGCAAGAGTAGGAAGTTGAGAATGTATTTCTGATTTGAAGACATCTGCAAGCCACTCAGCTAAAACGACACTATCTTGCATTGCTCCCAATATCTCTTGGACACTTTTGACTTCTGCAATACAAGCTGTATAAGACTCGCCATATAAGTCAGTAAATAACTCCATCTGGTAGCGCAAGCGTTTGGCTTGTTTCCGTAAATCGTGAAGAATATCCCCATTTGTTGCTAATTCTTGCTCTAACCTCTGGGTTTCCCAGTCTCTAGCAATAATAATCTCAGCTTTCTCTACTTGCGTTCCAATAAGCCAACCTGGATGTAGCAAGAAACTACTCACCTCTGGTAAAAGTAAATCTGGTAGCACCTGCTGAATTGGCAAATATGCCAGCAGTTGATAGAATGGTTCCTCTAACCACTCTTTCAATGTCTGTTTTAAAGATTTATAACGATCATCCTTTAATGTTGACTTGACATCTGCCAAAGCCTCTTCACGTTGTTTACCCAAAGCATCCAAAGCTGTTTGCATCAACTTCTGTTCTTTGTGAGGTAAATGTGATTGCTCAAGGTTTTTCAAAGTTTCTTTTAGCACGTCTAAATCCCGGAGGTTACCCAAATGACGCGCAATTTTGCCGATATTTTTATCACTAGCCGGCTTTGGCAAATTTACAGCCAAGGCGAACCTAGTTACGGCTGTGCGTAAGCGACGCATCCCCACTCGCATTTGATGCAGTGCTTCTGGGTCTTTATCTTTCTTCACATCTGTTTCCCACTTTAAAGTTTTCTTAAAGTGTTTTTGAATTGCTGAGTAAGCGTAGTTTCCTAGAGCTTTGACTTCTGGTTGTATAGCTAATATCATACTACTTGATACACACTTTAGATGGTAGCACCTAATTGAATGAAGTTATTGAATGGTAGCACTATTTTAAAAATTTCATCTGTGTTTTGTGATTTTTTGTATTCTCTAGTTTTTGAGAAGATGGTTTTTGCAAGTCATTTGCACTGTTTTTTCTTCGTAGTAAATACTGAAGTTAAAGTTTTATAATTAACAATTATATAAATAATAAATTACCATTAGGGCTATTTAGAATGCACAACTCACATCGAATTAATCAAGTTTTACTGACCTTTACTGATAGCTTTAAAGAACATCGTAACGACCTATCAGCAATTATGCTAACCCCTGAGAAGCACCTGTGGTTGGGGTCAGATGAAACATCAACTATTGAAAGGCTATCTTTTGTAGATGCAAGAAACTTTGCAGAACAGAAACAATTTCACGTAGCAGAATTTATCGGTTTACCTGCACCAGAAGAAGAGGAAATTGATATTGAAGGTTTAGCATACGCTGACTATTACCTATGGTTAATTGGTTCTCACAGCTATAAACGTAAAAAACCCAAATCTAAACACTCTGATGAGAAAAACATTAAAAGACTAGCAAACATCGTATCAGAACCAAATCGTTATATCATCGGACGTATTCCACTGGTAGATGGTGAATTATTACCATCATGCCAACATCCAAAACATCCTGATATACAATTAACTGCTGCTAAACTTGAGGTCACAAAACAGGGTAACTTGCTCATGGAAGCTTTAGCAGATGACCCACATTTGGGCTTTTTTGTGAAAGCGGCAATTCCAGGTAAAGATAATGGTTTTGACGTAGAGGGAATAGCCGTTTATCAAAACCGAGTTTTTCTGGGTTTGCGTGGACCTGTGTTACGAGGTTGGGCTATGATTCTGGAAATAGAGCTAGAAAATTCTAGTCCAGGATTGCTGAAATTGAAGAACATTGGAGATGATGGAAAGAGATACAAGAAGCATTTTCTCTTCTTGAGTGGTTTGGGAATTCGGGATTTATTTTTAAATGGTGAAGACTTGTTGATTTTAGCAGGACCCACAATGGATTTAGATGGTCCCGTGCAAGTTTATTGTGTGAAGAATGGCGTGAATTTACGAGAAAATGTTCTCAATTATCCAAAGCCTGTGCTTGATATCCCATATGGAAATAGAGACGACCATGCTGAGGGAATGACTTTATTTCGTGATATAGCTGGAGTACCTTCACTACTGGCAGTTTATGATTCTCCGGCAAAGGATAGGCTGGTAGGAGATGCTGGTGTACTGGCAGATGTCTTTAAGCTTAAGCTGAAGTGAACAACACAGTACATTGCCCATTGCCCATATTTTAAAGATTGGTCGAAATTGCCTGCACAGGACAAGTAGGAATACACTGTTCGCAGACAATACAGCGCGATCGCGTAAATATGAGCTTATCACTTTGGGGATCGAGATTGAGGGCTTCTGTGGGGCAAACTCCTGTACACAAGCCACAGTGAACGCACAAGTCTTCGTCAATGACGATTTCCCCTAAAGCTTGGGAGACAGTAATGTTTTGCGATCGCATCCACTCAATCGCTGCATCCAATTCATCAATATCTCCCGAAAGCTCCACCACCAGTTTACCGATTTGATTTGGCGCAACCTGAGCACGGATAATATTTGCAGCAACGTTGAAATCTCTTGCCAATCGGTAAGTGACAGGCATTTGAACGACACGTTTAGGGAAAGAAAGGGTGACTCGTTTTTTCACTTTTCACGGTATGTGGGTAATGGGAATTGGGAATTGGGAATTGGGCAATGGGCAATGGGCAATGGGCAATGGGCAATGGGAAATGGATTCTTAATTTTGAATTTTGTTAGCGCAGCGGGACGCAGTCCATTTTGAATTGTTTAGTCCCCTACTCCCTGCTCTCCCATTTTTACAAGGATTTTAGGACTTTCCGTGAAAAGTCAGATTTTAGATCTGTGGTTTCGCGAACCGCCAAGAGAGATAGGGAGGACGTTAAACTGAAGAGAGTAGTACGTAATAAGTTTTAATAAATCTGTTATGAGTACCAATTCACCTGTTCATTCTCCAGAAAAATCTGAATCCAAGGTTGGGGCGCGGGTGAGAAATTTCTTAATCGCAATAGTGGCGATCGCCCTCAGCATTGCTTTAGTATTGGGACTGAGAACTGAGACAACCTCGGCAACTCTGTCTCAGTTAGATGAGCAGTCTACACCATTAGAAGTTGCTTTAACCAATACTAAGCCATCGTTCATTGAGTTTTATGCTAATTGGTGTAGCGTCTGCCAAAAAATGGCACCAGATATCGCGCAACTGGAACAACAGTATGCTGACAAAGTGAATTTTGTCATGCTGAATGTGGATAATACCAAATGGCTACCAGAGATGTTGAGATATCGGGTAGATGGCATTCCCCATTTCGTATACCTTAATAAAGATGGAGAAGCGATCGCGCAGGCTATTGGTGATCAACCCCGCACAATTATGTCTAGTAACCTAGAAGCTTTGGTTGCTGATTCGCCTTTACCTTATGCTCAAGCAAGCGGGAGAGTTTCCCAATTTAATGCACCAGTTGCACCAACCAGTACTCAAGATGACCCCCGCAGTCATGGTAGAGTTGTTTCAAAAGAAAATTCCTTAGAAGAAAGTTGATTTGGGGCAATGGGCAATGGGCAATGGGCAATGGGCAATGGGCAATGGGCAAGGGGCAATGGGCAAGTCATCATCAACAATATTAAGGGTTTGACCACCAAACAAAGCAGAACTCCTGCATCGCACAGGATCATAGCTCTAGCCCTTGTTGCCGATACTTGTTGAGCAGGAGTTGTTGATAGTTGCTGGCTGGCTCAGGTGGAGTTACTTCTAAGTGCTCCACTACCTCAAACCATTGTGACCATGATTTGACAAGCGTTTCATGAGGCTGACTATCAGAAATTTCGGCTTGGTGTTTGTGAATAACAAAATCAATGAAGTCGCTCACTTTCTGCAAAAGTGGCTCAGACAGCTGTTGTAATTTAGCGATTGTGATATCACGAATAGTCATGAAATATTGCCATCTATTACACACCAGATCCTAACAGTTTTGTCTATTGTGTGAATCGGGCAATTTGCCTTTTATTCCGTTGCAACAATTTGTTGGGCTGTTGGTGCTAACTCAGACCAAGTTGGCGTTTGACTTCATCAAGCCCAATAGTTTGAGTTTGTTTGGCTCGTTGCTCCAGAAACGCCATTAACTTCTCATTTCGGCGGGTTTGAACAATTTCAATATCGAAGTCATCAACTGCACTTAGTATAAATTGCCGACCGTCAGCCAACTGCACAATCACGTCTTCATCGTAAGCTTGCTCAAATACTGAGTGGATTTCAGTAAGGTCTTCTGGGAGTGTAATGGTTTTCATAATTCGTACTCCTCGTCGTGGATAAAGAGCGTGTTTCCTTCCTTGTAACCGATCGCTTCGATTTTGACGACTGATTCTATTTCCAAAGACTAGGTGCTACAGCAGCAAGTAGTAACAAAAAGATTATTTCTAAAACATAAGTGACAAACACACTGGGATTTAAAAAACCATCCCACAGATAACCATTACGTTTAATAGTAGAAGTACGTTTGAAAGCACGATTCCATCCGCCATAGATGCAAGGACAGCGTAATCCGCTACTGGCGAGAATCGACTCAATTTCCGCAACACGGGGATAAAAACCGCGTTGAAAATGCTTCCATTGACTTTCCAAAATCCAGAAAAATACAGGAATCGCACAACCAACAACGGCTATAGTACCAACTTTCTGCTGTAGCATCAAAGCCAAAACCGCTCCTGTTCCCGTAATACCGAGAGCTTTGATAACCCAAATTTGTTTGTTGTAATCTTCAATAGTACTTTGTAAAAAAAAGTATTCCTTCTCTAGTAAATTGCGTTCAAATTCCGTCAGAGACTGAGACTCAGCACTTGCAGGTGATTGATTTGACATGAGACATTTTTGATGCTGGTATTAAAATAAATCATAAAATATAACTATAGGAAGATGACCACTAACCATCTGCGCCTCTGCGCGAACTTAATCCATACTGTCAACGAGCAACGCTGATAATCTGTAATAGTGCATCTTGGTATTGTAGCTATAAAAAATTGAGTCATGCTCTCTGTTCAATCTATACATGAAGCAACGTGAAGAACTAGAAAACTTACTGAATTTACTAGAAGAGAAGATACTGTTTTTACAGACAGCAAAAGTAACTGCAATAGACGCCGTAGCTCTTTTCAGTCTTCACAAGCAGATTGAAGAAGCTGAGAGTGAACGCTATAAAATCATACAGCAGATTGATAATTTAGAATCAGTCGCTTGCAGTGAAGAGTTATACCGTGCTTTATTGAAATTAGGGTATCGCGACCAAGTGCGCTCATTCCTCAAATTCCTTAAAGCACAATCAATAGGAGCTTTTCTCATTCACGGTTTGCTAGATCATGGACAACGTTGGTTACTGAATCGGTTAATCACACAGCATATTCGTTTCGGTACAATGGGCAAGATGGTGCGAATTGAACTTGATCGTATCGGACGCAGAAGAGATATTTCTGCCTTGTGGCGCGAACTTGGTGGTTGTGTTGGCTTGGGAAGACAACACTCATCTACAGAAATTGCAGAACGAGTGTTTCACTGGTGGAAGACACAGAATGTCATCCTTGTCTTTCATGATGTAGATTGTATGCCAGCAGAGTACTTGCAAGAGCTACTTGACGAATTTTGGTTACCATTGGCGAGTCAAGTACGAGAGATATCCCAAACAAAATACCAGTTACTGATGTTTTTGGTGGATTATGAAGGTTGTGTAGGTTGTCAGGATACCATGTTCGTTGAGCAAGTAGAGCCAACTTGGGAACCGAGAGTTCCGATTAAACTGCCAACCATTGATCCGTTTTGCGATCGCACTCTCACTGACTGGATTGAGATGGTTGAGACAGAGTTCGATACATTACCTCTGGTTGAAGTCATCTATCAAATAGAAGATTTAGTCAAAGAAATTTTGGAAAATAGTGATAACGGAGTTCCAGAACTCGCATTTTCTGAAATTTGTCATCGCTGCGGCTGCAATTGGTATGAAGAAAGGGAAAGATGGTTAAAGATTTGACTCACAAACAACTAGAGTACACTGGCAAAGTGCAGCCGCAGTTGGGAGAACGAGATGCAACTGGACATCTGTTGTATCCTTATTTGCCGAATGAGGAATTAATAGAAGCTGTTAACCTGGCAATTTACCTTGAACGACCACTTTTGCTCAAGGGGGAACCGGGATGTGGTAAAACAAGATTGGCTCGTGCTGTCGCTTACGAACTTGATTTGCCGTTAGAAGCTTGGTACATCAAATCTACCACTCGCGCCAAAGATGGTCTTTATAATTATGATGCAGTCACTCGCTTACGCGATGCTCAACTAGCAGCGACAGGTCGTATCATCAAAGATGAGGATATCCCACGGATTAGCGATCCAGCTACTTATGTGAAGTGGGGACCATTGGGACTTGCTTTTCAAAACGAACAGCGGACGGTGGTATTGATAGACGAAATTGATAAAGCTGACATTGACTTTCCCAACGACTTGTTATTAGAACTTGATGAGCAACGGTTTATTGTTGAGGAAACAGGACAGGAAATTCAAGCAAAAGCACCGCCAATCGTTTTTATCACAAGCAACGATGAGAAAGATTTACCAGATGCTTTCTTACGACGGTGTTTGTTTCACTACGTAGAATTTCCCAGCCCCGAAAGATTAGTAGAAATTGTGAATAACCACTTTCCTGATTCATCTAAAGCATTGGTAGATAAAGCTGTCGTTCGCTTCTTATTGCTGCGGGAGGAAATGCGGAAAGATAAAGGGGAAGGTGGTAAGAAAGTGAGTACGAGTGAATTGATTGATTGGTTTCGAGTGCTGCGCCGTTATCCTCAAGACGAAATTCTGGCAAAATTGGATGGTAAGCTGCCATTCGCTGGCGTGTTGCTGAAAAGTTGGGATGATCATATTCGTCATTTGAGGCAAAACCGTGGACGTGAATGAATTACCACTTCAAGAACTTTTCACTCGTCTACGGGAAGCAGGCTTACCACTGGGGATTGATGAGTATCAGTTGGTTTTGCGATCGATGCAAGCTGGTTTTGGGATGAGTGATAAAGGGGCTTTGAAGCGGTTGTGTCAGACTCTGTGGATTAAATCTGCGGAGGAAAAGCAGTTATTTGAGTATCAGTTTGAACGAGTGATGAGTAGTGAGGGCGTCATCTTAAACTCGAAAACTCAATCTGAGCAGCGTAAGATTTTTCATGTCGTTCGCTACGGGATTATGGGGATTTTAAGTGTTGGAATCATCTTAAGTGTTGTAAGTAGTTCAAAAGAGTTAAATCAGACAGAAAATCAGAAATTACAGTTACCGAGATTACTTAATGCTGAGAAAGAGGTCGCACAGATAGAACAGTCAAACACAAACAGAAACCAAACAAATTGGATTTTTTGGAGTTGGCTATCAGTCATAACCTTAAGTAGTGGGTATGGTGGGTATATACTTTTCCGGCAGGTATTTCAGCAGAAAGCTCGACCGCGCATTGGTCACACAACCTCCGTTCCCGAACCAACTCCGAGTTCGTCTGCTTCTAATGTACCTTCAAAATTGACACAGACAATAAAAGATGAGGTACAAGTCGCTCAAGCATTGCTGCAAACTACCAGCAGACAAGAGGAAATTGCTGACAGTCGCTTCATCCTAACAAACGAGTATTTTCCCGTTACCGAGCGGCAAATGAAACAGATTTGGCGCTACTTGCGGCGTCCAGTACGTGAGGGAGCAGCGACAGAGTTGGATGTGGAAGCAACCGTCAATCAGATTGGACGTAAAGGTCTACTGCTTGAGCCTGTGTTAGTTCCACGTCGGGTGAACCAAGCGGATTTGCTGTTACTTATTGATCAAGATGGCTCAATGGTACCTTTTCACACTTTATCGCATCGGTTAGCAGAAACCGCTTTGCGCGGAGGTCGTTTGGGCAAAGCTGGTATTTACTACTTTCACAATTGCCCTTTAGATTATCTCTACCACGACTCCAATCATCAGGAAGCGGAGTTCGTCAGTGATGTTGTTACCTATGCTTGCTCTGAACGGACAGCTGTGTTAATTTTCAGTGATGCTGGTGCTGCTCGTGGTGGTTATAATGAGGAACGCTACGAATTAACTAAAGAATTTCTTGCCCAGTTAAGACAGCGAGTGCGTTACATCACTTGGCTGAATCCAATGCCAAAAAAGCGTTGGCAGAAAACAACAGCCGGTGAAATTGCACATTTAGTACCGATGTTTGAACTCAGCCGCCGAGGTATGCAGGATGTTATTGGTGTACTGCGCGGACGCCCTACTAAGTTTGAGGGGCAGAAAAAATGAGTAAGATAAGACCTGAAGTTGCTAAGCGACGCATTGAGTCTTTTGAAAAACGCTTTGGAAAAGCTCACCTGTATTTGGCGTATCATGCTGCTTTTCCGTTATCACTCACACCTGATTTGTTATATCGTTTGTGGGCTAACTTTCAGAGAGATATTCATGGTGAAGTGCTAGGCATTCCTTGGGTAGCTGTTGCTGATTTGCTACTTTCTAGCCTGTGTGATGAAGTTGGGCATGAACTCTACGAGATGGATTTAACAGTGCGAAATGGGCTGCTAAGTCGATTGCAGGAAGATGAAAAATTTGGTCAACAGCGGATTCATGAACTGTCAGACTTCTTACTTGAGTATGTACAGCAGCAGCTTTTGAGTGATGATCCCGACATTCGCGACTTTGCCCAGGCTCAACGGTGGACAGCTTTAGCATACACGCAACCTAGTAAGGTAGCTCGTGAATTGGAATTGATATTTCAGAATTTGGATCAGAAAGATAAAGCAGAATTGCTCCGAATAGCTTCATTGACGGAAACATTTGCACAGCCATTGGCTGAGTTCCAACCGCTACTTATTTATGCTCGTGGAATAGCAAACTTTGCTCGTGGCAATTTAGACGCTGCAACATCTAAGCTTGGTGAAGTCTTTGAAGAAAGAAAGCAGATAAGCGTTGCTGGAGTTAGTCTGCCTGTTCCAGAAGAAATCAAGGCAAATTTTCCACCGCCTCAAGTTCCACCCTCTAAGAAGCAAAAATCATCTTTGCTTTCGCTGTTCACACAATGGCTAATTCCACTAAATGTTGTATCTCTGACTCTTATCTTAGGAGTTCCGACTCTTGTCTTAGGAGTGTTTCACTCCTTTGAAACTGCTTTTTTCTCTTCTGATAAAAATACTTCATCTCCTACTCCTCAATCACTAGCATCTGCATCTCCTACGCCAGCACCTACTGCTTCAGTTAAAAAGGATGGCAATTTAGTAGAAAATTCAAGCAATAGCAATAGCAATTTAGTAGAAAATTCAAGCTATATAAATTCGCTCTCCATCACAGAGATACCTATTACACAAGAGGATGCAGTAAAATTAATTAAGACGTGGTTACGAGCCAAGCAACAAATACTTGCTCCCCCTTACAATTCTCAACTTGCTACAGAATTGACAACGGGACAACAATATGGAAAAGTCAATGATTCAATCGATTGGCTCAGGAAAAACAATGCATACTACCAATATGGTCTACAGAGGATTGACAACGTAAACGAGCTTGCTGTCGAAGGCGAGCAAGCGACAATTCAAGTACAACTTACTGAAGAAATCACGCTTTTTGAAAAAAATAGAAATATTAATTCCAACGCGACTGATTTCAAAACTAGAACCGTTCGCTACACTCTCCAATTTGTAGATGGGCGTTGGAAAATAGCTTCATCTCAAGTAGTGGAGTGAACACTAAATTAATTATCATATCCATATACTATGTTAGCACTATATGACGCACCAAATATTCACTAAAAAAACAATCTAAAATTAATTCGCGCCCCTCTTTTCGAGACGAAACGCAGCAATAAAAATTACGCCTCTCATTGTAGTGCGATCGCCCCTCTAACCCTCCATCAAAATCCCCACTAAAATCTGCATCAATACTTCCAAATCCGTAGGAACTCGATACAGCATCAAATGCTGAGTGACTACCCGTGAAGAACGATGAAAACTCCCAAACTGCCAAATATCGCCTGTTGTCACCGCACCATAAAGAATCGAATCTTCCGACTCCACCCAACTATCAAGAGCAATCAACTCAGCCGCTAATTGAGTAAATCCCCGTGTTAAATCTGCCTGCTTTGCTTCCACAACCAGCACATTGTGTTTTGATTGTATATAGTAGTCCAACTCTCCTCTGAGAAACTGATCCACCTCAATTGGATACTCAATATTTACTGTAGCCTCTGTGATATGCGCCACTTCCAAAACAATAGGCGCAATTAGCACTTCACGTCGCGCCGCCTCACTAGTTAAACTCACACGAGCAATTCCTTCTTCTAACCGCTGGCGCAAATCTGGGAGTCTAGTAAATTGACTTGAGGAAGCCATTGGTAAATGGATTGTCTCCCGAATCAAACTGACTCCCAACTCCCGCAGAATATCCGCTGGCGCAAACTTCATCAGAAAGTAACTGCGGAAAGTATAGGTTTCATTAGGTTTCAGAATCAGGGGACGTGGCGTGCGCTTAGTCATTGCATATGCTTCCCATACATATCATATATATATTGATGGCAGCTATCACTTCTGAGTGTAGTGCGATTGGAAAGAGCGATCGCCCCCTCCTAACCCTGCATCAAAATCCCCACTAAAAACCAGGTATCAGTAAGTCCATACTGTAGGCGATGGTTCTTAGTTTTTCTTGTTTGTCAACTTTCATCTTTATAAACTTCACTACGATGTCCTACTCTAATCACAGTCACTAACAAAATATCATCTTGTATTTCATAAATAACTCGGTAGTCTCCTACTCGAACACGATATGAATTGTCATCACCTTGTAACTTTTTAACCCCGTTTGGACGGGGTTCTATTGCTAATTCTTGAACTTTTATCTCAATTCGTTCTTTAATATTTGCTGGTAATTTCTTGAGTTGTTTTATTACACCTTTGGTAAATTCAATTTGATAAGTCACGCAGATTCTCTCTTATATTCGTCCCAAGATACTGTACCGTTAATTCTGATATCTTCCCTAGCTTCTTTAATGGCTTTAAGGTCGTCTTCTTCCTCTTCTTCATCTATACGTTTTAATAATGCGAGTATTTCATCTAAAGTGCTATCGTAAGCTTGGTTAAGCAATACGTTGATAGCTTTGATAATTTCTTCTCTTTCACGTTCGGTTTTCATGTTCAGACTTCTTCTTTACTTAACCATTCTTTAAATATTACTTCAGCCAGTGTACTAAGGCTTAAATCATGCACTACTGCTTTAAACGTTCTGGTTGGGCGAACCACCATAACCAGCACTGCGTATCCAGCAAAAGTTTCACTCCTGCCTACCCTCAAATGCTGCTAAGATATCTTCTGGCAAGTGAGCATTGAAGTCTTCTGGCACTACGAAACGCCCTCGATCCTGTCCTAAACTACTCCGTCGATTGGATGAGGCTCGAAACGGAACTAACTTAGCGATCGGAATACCTCGGTTTGAAATAATGATTTCTTCTCCAAGTTCTACCCGCGACAAAAGCCGTGAGAGATTCGTTTTAGCTTGGTGGACATTGACTGTTTCCATCTTTTTTGTAAACTAAGTCTAGAAACTAAGTTGATTATAAGTTTATTTTTACTTAATTTGTGAAAACTGACAGCATTTTCTATCGCCTATTTCAAGAATTTCCCAGCATCTTCTTTGAACTCATCGGTGAATCACCACAAGAAGCTAACGCTTATCAATTTTCATCAGTTGAAGTCAAACAAACAGCCTTTAGGATTGATGGCGTCTTTCTTCCTGCCAAAAAAAGCGACAACCCAATTTATTTTGTGGAAGTCCAATTTCAGTGCGACTCAGAAATTTATGCGCGACTGTTTGCAGAAATCTTTTTGTACCTGAGACACAATCAACCAGAAAATGACTGGCGTGCTGTCGTGATATATCCTACCAGAAATATAGATACAGCAGAGAGAAAACATTATCGTGAATTCTTTACCACTCAGCGTGTGAGCCGTATCTACCTTGATGAATTAGGTGAAGCTGTCTCCCTACCAATTGGTGTTGCAACTGTCAAGTTAGTGATTGAGAATGAAGATACAGCAATCGAGCAAGCAAGGGAGTTGATAGATAGAACTCAACAGGAGATAAGTGTACAACAGCAACAGCAGCAATTACTACAATTAATAGAGACGATTTTAATTTACAAGTTTCCGACAATGAGTCGAGAGGAGATAGAGGCGATGTTTGGATTGAGTGAGTTAAAGCAGACAAGATTTTATCAAGAAGCATTCGAGGAAGGCAAGCAAGAAGGTAAGCAAGAAGGTAAGCAAGAAGGTAAGCAAGAAGGTAAGCAAGAAGGTAAGCAAGAAGGTAAGCAAGAGGGACGTTTGGAAGCTCAACTAGAAGCAGTACCCCGTTTATTAGCATTAGGGTTGACTGTAGAGCAGATAGCACAGGCGTTAGGCTTAAGCGTACAGGAAGTGCCGCAATCAGCGCAACAACAACCTTTCAATGAAAGTAATAGTTGAAAAAGGTTGACAAAGAATCAATAGCTATTTTAATTTACAAGTTTCCGACAATGAGTCGAGAGGAGATAGAGGCGATGTTTGGATTGAGTGAGTTAAAGCAAACAAGATTTTATCAGGAAGCATTCGAGGAAGGCAAGCAAGAAGGTAAGCAAGAAGGTAAGCAAGAGGGACGTTTGGAAGCTCAACTAGAAGCAGTACCCCGTTTATTAGCATTAGGGTTGACTGTAGAGCAGATAGCACAGGCGTTAGGCTTGAGTGTACAAGAAGTGCAAAAAGCAGCGCAACAACAACTTTCCAATGAGTAGTCGCTGAAAAAGGTTGACAAAGAATCAATAGCTATCAGAAGATAGTAACCCAAGTTGCTAGTCATGCGATTGGCTTTGCCACTGCCCCTTCTCCTGACGGAGACGCCTTCGCGCAGCGTGTCGCAGACAAGGGCGAAGGGCAATCACATACAGCAGTTTTCTTTTAGGTAGGCATTGCTCACCAATATCTCAAATGTCTATTAAATAAGCTTTTATGCACAATACCCACCCTACCATTTGTGGTCTTAGAACTCCTAGACGAGTATCAGCATTTCACTGATGAGTCTTTGGAACTCGTACACGAGTATCAGCACTTCACTAATGAGTCTTTGGAACTCGTACACGAGTATCAACACCTCATGAATGAGTCTTTGGAACTCGTACATGAGTATCAGCACTTCACTAATGAGTCTTTGGAACTCGTACACGAGTATCAACACCTCACGAATGAGTTTTTGGAACTCGTACATGAGTATCAACACCTCACGAATGAGTCTTTGGAACTCCTAGAGGAGTATCAGTACTTCACTAATGAGTCTTTGGAACTCGTACACGCAATCTTCCAATCAAAATAATAGCGGAAAAGGATTGACTGATGACCAATAGCCAAGACCTACGCCAGCAACTTCAAGAAAATTGTGAACTGTTGCAAACCAAGATTCTATACTTAGAAAAAGAAAAGATTGTTAACGCAGATCCCATCAGAGGTTTCCAGCTAGAGCAGGAGATTAAAAAACTTAGGGTACAACTTAAAGAACTCAAACAGCAAATTGAGGAACTAGAGCAAGCATCAGCAACAGTCAGCCAGAGAGAGGTTACTGGAGAAAACTTAAATTCTGCACTAACACCTGGTATTGCTATACCCCTAATGCACATTCTCCACCTCTCTGACTTACATTTTGGCACTACCGATGAAGCTTACAATTGGTATGACCAAATTGCACAAGATTTATACTCTGAACTCAACTGCGAAAAGCTTGATGCTTTGATACTCTCTGGTGATATTGCAAATAAATCAATTCCGCAAGAATACGAAGCTGCCAAACACTTTCTCAACAATCTTTGCCAGGAATTTCAACTACAGCCTGAGAATATAGTAATGGTTCCTGGTAACCATGACCTCAACTGGAAAATAGCTGAAGCAGCTTATACACTTGTACGACGTAAAGATTATACTGAATCCTTAGATGAAAATTATATTATTGATAAAGGCGAATATATTGAAGTTGTTGACCAAGAAAAGTACAAGCAACGATTCACTCACTTCAGCAAGTTTTACCAAGATATCAAAGGAGAACCTTATCCTTTAGAATACGACCAACAAGCTACCCTACACCACTTTCCCAAACAAAACCTACTCATTTTAGGACTCAATTCGGCTTGGCAACTCGACCATCATTATAGATCCCGTGCTGGTATCAATGCTTGCGCTCTTACCAAAGTACTAACCCAGATTCGCCGAAATCAAGACTATAAAAACTGTGTCAAAATAGCAGTTTGGCATCATCCCCTTAACAGCGCTTTTGAAGACCGCATTAAAGATGCTGGCTTTATGGAAAGGTTAGCACAAGCGGGTTTCCGCTTTGCTCTTCACGGACACATTCACAAAGCTGAGAACAGCCTTTACAGCTACGATGTCACTACAAGTGGACGCAAACTCAACATTATCTGTGCTGGAACATTTGGCGCACCAATTCGCGAATGGGTTCCCGGCTATCCACTGCAATACAACTTACTGAAATTAGAAGGAAATAAGCTGACAGTCAATACCCGCCGTCGCGAAGAACTCAATGGTGCTTGGAAACCTGATGCACGATGGCTTATGGGTGCGGGGCGGAACCCGTTACCATACTATGAGATGGAATTGTGAAGTGACATTCTCCACACACGCTCACGGAGTATCGTGATAGGTTAAGAAAATTGCGCAGTTGTCAAGGGGGGTAGAGGAAAAAGTGATAAATCCGTAAAGGTTCAGGTTCTAGAGTGATAATGGGAACAGGGATAGAATTTTGAACCGCACCCTCGACGCGGATACACGCAGATAGAAGAGACAAATATCTGCGTTCATCTGCGGTTCCAATTGTCTGTTCATCCCTAACAAAAAGCGACAATTATCTTGCTCATATCCATAACTTCCACAAAAAGCAACCATGAAATTCAGTACAATTTTAGAAAAACTTGGTAACGTCTCCTCCAGTAGTTTCTCCTCAAATAAGGAGCACGATCCAGAAATTACAGGAGTTGCAGCAGTTGATGAAGCAACAACGGGTACTCTCAGCTACATTGAAGGAGCAAAATTTGCCTCTATGGTTAGCAAAACGAGTGCCAGTGCTTTGATTTTACCACCAGATGAAACATTGCAGACACAAGCACAAGAACGAGGTATCGTTTGGATCGCAACACCAGAACCGCGACTGTTATTTGCCAAAGCGATCGCATTATTTTACCAACCCTGGCGTCCCACTCCAGAAATTCATCCTAGCGCTGTTATTCACCCTACAGCAAAAATTGGCAAACAGGTGTATGTTGGTCCTCATGTCGTGATTCAGCAGGGAGTAGAAATTGGCAATGATGTCTGTATTCATCCCAATGTGGTGATTTATCCCGATGTTAAGATAGGCGATCGCACAACTTTGCACGCTAATTGCACCATCCACGAACGAGCTCGTATTGGTGCAGATTGTATGATTCACAGTGGCGTTGTGATTGGTGCAGAAGGTTTTGGCTTTGTTCCCAGTTCCACTGGGTGGGTAAAAATGGAACAATCCGGCTACACTGTTTTAGAAGATGGTGTAGAAGTGGGCTGTAATAGTGCCATTGACCGTCCAGCGGTGGGAGAAACACGGATAGGTCGCTATACCAAAATTGACAACTTGGTGCAAATTGGTCACGGTTGCCAGATTGGTTATGGATGTGCTATAGCAGGTCAATCTGGTTTGGCGGGAGGCGTGAAACTTGGTAATGGTGTGATTCTGGCTGGGCAGTCGGGAATTACCAATCAGGTGGAGGTTGGTGATAGAGCGATCGCATCTGCAAAAGCTGGAATTCATAATGATATAGCACCAGGAGAAATTGTCTCAGGAAGTCCAGCAATACCTCACAGACAGTACTTGAAGGTGTCAATTCTTCTCGCTCGCTTACCGGAAATGTATCAAACATTGAAACAGTTACAACGTAAGCTTAATAATGGTAATGGTTAGCTGTAGGGTGGGCACTGCTTACCATTCGCTGAAACTCTTATTTTTATATAGTAAGCAGTGCCCACCTGTTCGCGCAGCGTCTCCCTTAGGAGAAGGGTTTTGAGAATAGTGCAAGATCTCAAGAAGTTTGAAAAAGTTCTAGCTACTTGTGCCAAATCCTTAGATACGTTTACCTTGCGTCTTAGTGCCGTAGATTGAGAACTCATAAGAGGATGTTTGTAAAGTCTAATTTATTACTTGCCTAGGCGACTAGAAGTCGCGGCTACACGAGACTTTACCTGCCTTTCCTACGGAACGCTACGCGAACGCAGGTTCGCAAACCCTTGATTTTGCATTAGTCCACGGAGGTGGACTTTGCTTGTGTAGTAGCGAATTATATTCGCCCAATACTTTTAAAACATCCTCTAAATTAACTCATAACAAAATCCGTACAACTCTAAATTTGAAATCTTTTATAATCTAAAAAGAAGAGGAATCAAGAAAGTTCACCTTTAACTCTACTATTGACATCTTGATTGTATCTTGATAGAAAATTCTTGAGTAAATCTTTAGTTCAGTAATAACACTGGTACAAAGAAGGGTAATGAAATTATGTCATTAATACGTTGGCGACCATTCCAAGAAATTGAAATCCTGAACCGTCAAATGGATAGATTTTTTGACGATTTTTTCACTTCATCCAGCGAAGTGACAGCAGGTTGGACACCAGCAGTTGAACTGAAAGATACAAATGAAAATTTAATATTACGTGCTGAACTTCCTGGTGTGGAAGGCAAAGATTTAGAGGTTCAAGTAGCACGACAAGCACTTTACATTGCTGGTGAAACTCGGTATGAAAACAGAACTGATGAGCGTGGTTATTTCCGCTCTGAGTTGCGGTATGGAAAGTTTAAACGGACAATTTCTCTACCTGTTCCAGTCAAAAATGAGGAAGTAAAAGCAGAGTTCAAGAATGGTATTTTGACATTAACACTACCTAAAGTAGAAGAAGCCAGATACAAAGTTGTGAAACTTAATTTCACTGAGGACAATAAGGTATTAACTGATTCAACATCTGGGACAATAGTTGATGTCCCAGTTCAAAAAGCCTAAGTTAACTTAGATAAGTGATATTAAATAACTAATCCCCATAAAATCTGTCCTGATACACGCATTTCATGGGGAATATTTTTAATATAGTATCCGGCTTTTGAGATCCTTGGTTCTGTAGTCCGTTTATGTGGGATTTATTCATCTAGCCTCAAGTCTTCTAACTAAGACAGAAGCAGGTTTTTAACTAAATATAGTAAGCGTCTACCTGTCTCTTTTACTGTTGAGTTTCGCGCTTCGCTTTATTTGTTGACTAAGTTATGGAAGCAAAACAATAATTCTCTCTTGAATTAAGTATTTATACTGATATTTTTCCGGGATGAAAAAATGTATGTAAAATGCATATTATTAATGATAACTATATTGCGATTAATAGGGAAAAATTAATTTAGAGCTGGTTAAATAAAAATTTATGACTCAAAACAGCATCGCAACAAACATCCTGGAGGAAATGAGTGGTCAACTGGTAGTTGGAAATTGGATCATAAACATGAATTCGCCTCACGGTGCTAGCGTGAAGATAGCAACCGAGGAAGAAAAACCGACTTTGCGATTGGCTGAGTCTCTTTCGGGACATACTGGGTGCTGGCGTTCCACCCCATTCATACTTCAGCAACCCGATTATAATTTGCTGGATCGACAAGAATCTGTCAAAGAAGCTATTACTGCCTTTCAAGCTGGACAATCGGTAGAATTTTACAGTCCATCTGGTTTGGGAAAAACAGTTTTATTGCGTTACTTAGTACACGACCATCAAGTAAAATCACTTTTCGGTGATGGTATCGTTAGCTTATCTCCTCTCCATCCAAATGTAGAAGATTTACTTCAGTCGATATGGGATGTTTTTTATGAAAGTAACATTCCCTATAAACCAACTTATCATCAAATCTGTCAACAACTTCACCAAAAACAGGCTCTTATTGTACTGGATGATGATGGACTCATCCAAGAGGAATTGCAAGAGTTGATGAATGCAGCGCTCAAGTGCACCTTTCTTATTGCTTCGTCAACTAGCCGTGTGCAGAAAAATGGGCGCTCATTAACGCTTTCTGGACTTTCCATCAATGATGCTCTAGCTTTGATGGAAAGGGAATTGCAACGTCCTTTGAACACAGAAGAACAACCTGCGGCAAAATTGCTGTGGACTCTTTTGAATGGACACCCAATACACCTGGTGATAGCAATGGCAAGCATACTGGAAGAAGGACGCTCCCTTGGCGAAGTTGTCAGTCAATTGCCAACCTCTGGTGCGGGCAACTATCTGCTCCAACAAGTAGTGGCGTCGTTATCAACATCAGAAAGAACTATTCTGGAGCTATTAACAATTATGGGTAGTGTCGGGCTTGAAAGTGAACAGGTTACCGATATCACACAAACTTCTGATGCTTTTGATACGCTTGAGAAATTACGTAGGCGTTATCTTGTGCAGCTTGATGGTTCTCGATATAAGGTCAGTAAGACTATATTAGAAATTCTAGCACCAGAATGGAAGTTGACAGTAGCTCTGGAAAAAGCGATCGCCTACTTTGTGGATTGGGCTGAACGTCACCAACAGCAACCCAACATTTTGTTAACAGAAATGGATGCGATAGCGAAGCGCTGCTGCGAAGCGCAGATCGCGCAAATCTTGGAGGTGGCAGTTAAAGATAGTCGTTGGAAAGATGTCTTGCGCTTGGTAAAAGCAGTGGAAGGTACACTCGCTTTAAGTAAGCGATGGGGTTTGTGGGGACAAGTGCTCCAAAGGGGACTACAAGCATCTCAAGCCGAAAGAGATAAAGCCACGCAAGCTTGGGTGTTGCATCAACTAGGAACTCGTGCTCTTTGTTTGGAAGAAAACAGCACAGCTAAGAATTACCTTACTAAAGCAATACAGTTACGAGAATCCCTTGATGATGGGATGGGAGTTGCAGCAACTCGCCACAATCTTAATTTGTTGGACAATTCTCCATCTTCACAAACTCACAGCAGTCAGCAAAAAAATTTGGAAGACTCAGCAAAAGAGGATGACTACTCCCAGCCATACCCAGTTCAGCGCTTGGTAACTCGAATGAATATAGTCTCATCAGAGAACACGTTTATTGGGGGGAAACGTGTCAACCAAAACGTTTGGTTTTCTCCAACAAGAGTCATCACAACTGGAATTTTAGCCTCAGGGGGATTGCTAGCTTGGTTTAACTGGCATCGTTTCATACCCGCACCCTCAGCAAAATCCACAAGCGAACCGACAACGACTGTCAAACCGTCGTCATCTGTTCCCAAATCTAAACCCAGAGTAACCGCGCCGTTACCAATTATCGAACCTCCATCCACAAGAATTGTTCCGCTATCACCTCTTCCTCCAGCTACAAACACAGTCAGTCCACCAATCACACCAAATTTAGAAGATCAACAGCCAACAGTTTCCAAACACGAGAAGTCAAAAAGAAAACTTACAACAGCACCTGTGACATCAGATGCACCCACATTCATACAACCCACTCCAGACGTAACTATAGTACCAACACCGACGGCAGAAGCGACGCCTGCTCCAACTTTTACGCCGTTGGAGACACCCAATGTTAAACTTAATCAACCAACCGTAGAAACGACACCTACTCCGACTTTTACACCAATTCCAACTCCAGTACCGACACCACAAGTTAAAGCTATACCTACTCCAGAGGTTACAATAACACCAATCGCGGAACCGCTAAACTCAACGATTGAGAAGAACACAGAACGCAGAACGCAGAACACACAATAAGAAACTTCCAAATAAAAAATATCCAACTATTAACTCTTGTGGAGGCAGACGTCTCGCCTACCTCTGGATAAAAGCAGGCAGGACAACCCACCCCACAAGATGGATAATTTATTTCTTGGAAATCTTTTAACCTGAAGTTCTCCCGTACAGATGTACTAAAATAGACTGCGAAGCTTATCAGACAATGAATAGCAGCTTTAATCTTCCCATTTTTGACCCATGTATTTTAGGTTTTCTTAAGACTTTGGTCTCTTATATGGCAGCTTTCTTCTATTCTCTGCTGTGCCAACCAATAGAAAAATTCTTAAGAGAAGGAGCAATTGTTGTACGAAAAATTACCAGGTTAATAGTTGACTTAATAGGGGAACTGTGTTAAATATGAACTTTGTAGTTAGTTAACAGAAAACACTGCTCTGTAAGCTAGCTGTTCGAGTTTTAGGAGACAAATTCAATGGAAGGTTCTGGCAGTAGTAGCCAGTTCATATTTAGTAAAAGCTTGATAACTGAGAAGTTCCAAAATGAAGCTTCTCAGGATTGCAAGTTGGCGGCTTCTTTGATGAATCTGTCTGGACTGGCTTTTGCTTGAAGTCCAACCGTTCACCTCGGAGCCGTCAGCGAGTTAGACGGCTACCGAAAAAGGAGATGAACGATGAAACGACTAATGATAAGGCTCTAGCCTGACTGTGTAAATGTCTTGCGATCGCTACAGCAAGGACGACTGTAAGCAGGCTGGAAGTTTATGAGTTGTTGTTAGGTACTGAAGCAGTATCCAGTTCTTAAATATTTTAGCGTTCAGCTTCTGGTTGAAACGCTCTGTTTGCATTTGCCTTAAACCGATGTTACATCATGAGTGCAAGGCAGCTGTAGCTAACCGATTGTGTATATCAGAGACTGGCTGTGCCTTGAGCTAAACCCTTATATATCTTGCTCTTTCTGTCATTCCATCTGTATGCTAAAGCGAACTTTTCCTTCACCAGAGGCACTCCGACGTTTCCCCTTTGGACTGGCGGATATTGCTGTTATTTTTGGCACATTAGTGTTACTGGCGCTGATTGCTCGGATTGGTGCAGGTACAATAGTACGCTTTGTACCTCCTGATGTCGTACCAGGTATCAGTCTTGACCCTAGACATCTGCCCTACTACGCTGGGCGCTCAACATTGCGGATGTTTATTGCGCTAGGTTGTTCAGTCGTGTTCACCTTAGTATATGGTTATATTGCTGCAAAAAGCCGCCGCGCTGAGCGGGTCATGGTTCCATTGCTCGACATCTTGCAGTCAGTTCCAGTGCTAGGTTTTCTGTCTATCACCGTCACAGGCTTTATTGCTCTGTTTCCTGGTAGCTTGCTGGGGTTAGAGGCAGCTTCTATTTTTGCCATCTTCACCAGTCAAGTCTGGAATATGACCTTTTCATTTTACCAGTCGCTGAGAACAGTGCCGCGTGAACTGGATGAGGCAGTGACGCTCTATCGCTTGTCGGACTGGCAGCGGTTCTCCCGACTGGATGTGCCTTCTGCTACGATCGCACTCGTCTGGAATGCAATGATGAGTTTTGGAGGCGGCTGGTTTTTTGTTGCTGCGAGTGAAGCAATTAGCGTACTGAATCAGAAGTACACTTTGCCAGGAATTGGCTCCTATGTAGCAGCCGCTTCCGCTGCTAAGAATTTACCTGCTTTGGGCTGGGCATTGCTGACAATAGCGGTGGTGATTGTGCTGGTAGATCAACTGTTCTGGCGACCAGTCATCGCTTGGGCAGATAAGTTTAGACTGGAGCAGACTCAGGCAGTAGAAGTTCCCCAGTCCTGGTTGTTAGATTTGTTCAAAGCAGCTCGCCTTCCCCGTCTTATAAGGCAGGCACTAGCTCCAGTCAGCGACATCATTAATCGTATCCTATCGTCTCTGACTCCATTGCACCCACCACGTACAGTCGAGCTGCAAAGGCAGAAACTGGGCGATCGCATTTACAACTTTGTACTGCTGATACTGATTGGAGGACTGGTAGCTGCTGGGTTGCACTTCATTTTAACGACTGTTGGATTGGCGGAGGTAGTGAAGGCATTCCTGCTTGGGTTGGCAACTCTGGGACGCGTGTTGGTACTCCTTATTATCGCAACCTTTATCTGGACACCCATCGGCGTTGCCATTGGGTTCAATCCACGACTGGCACGCCTGCTACAACCTGTTGTGCAGTTTTTGGCATCGTTTCCAGCAAATTTTATTTTTCCCTTCGCCACGCTCTTCTTCATTCGTGCCAACATCAGTATCGATTGGGGCAGTATCCTGCTCATGTCACTGGGGGCACAGTGGTATATCCTATTTAATTCTATTGCGGGAGCTATGAGCATCCCAACTGACTTACGGGAAATGGCAGCAGATGTGGGGCTAAGCGGATGGCGGCTGTGGCGGAGGTTAATCATCCCTGGCATTTTTTCTGCTTGGGTAACGGGTGGCATTACTGCTAGTGGTGGTGCGTGGAACGCCAGTATAGTTTCTGAAATTGTCTCGTGGGGACAGACAACCCTTACTGCAACAGGGCTGGGGGCGTATATCGCTCACGCAACAGAAGTGGGTGATTGGTCACGGATTACACTGGGTATCGGTATGATGAGCCTGTACGTAGTTGGGTTGAACCGAGTGTTTTGGCGTCGATTGTATCAACTTGCAGAAACAAAATACCATCTATAGAGGAGGGGTGCAAGCATGACAACAATAACACAAGCAACTCATGAGGTACTGATTGCTGTCGAGCAAGTTAATAAGAGTTTTCCGCTGCCAGAAGGCAAAGGAGAATTTACGGTTCTCCGCAATATTAACCTAACGGTTCGTGCGGGTGAGGTCATGGCGTTGCTGGGACGCAGCGGCAGTGGTAAAAGTACATTACTACGGATTATGGCTGGCTTGATTTCCCCAAGTGAAGGGCGGGTCATTAGTAATGGTAAACTCCTCCAAGGAGCTAACCAAGATGTGGCAATGGTCTTCCAGAGCTTCGCGCTGCTACCTTGGCTGACGGTGCAAGAAAATGTAGAGTTGGGGCTGGAAGCGCAGGGAATCAGTCGGGAGCAGCGACGACAACGGGCGCTCAGAGCAATTGACTTGGTGGGTTTGGACGGCTTTGAGAGTGCTTACCCCAAAGAATTGTCCGGTGGCATGAAGCAACGGGTTGGCTTTGCACGGGCATTTGTGATTGAGCCGCAAGTGCTGTTTATGGATGAGCCATTCAGTGCCCTGGATGTGTTAACTGCCGAGAACCTGCGAGGTGAAATCGACGATTTGTGGAATGCTAAAACATTTCCGTCCAAAAGCATTTTGATTGTCACCCACAACATTGAGGAGGCGGTTTTTTTAGCAGATCGGGTGATTATTTTAGGAGCAAATCCGGGGCGCGTTCGGGGTGAAGTTGTCATTGATTTGCCGCGTCCCCACGATCGCACAAGTAACCGCTTCAAGGCGCTGGTGGATTACATCTACACGGTGATGACTAATCCAGAAGTTGAAGTGACAACAGAACTTGTGGGAGTCTCAACTGAAACCGAACAAAAGGCGCGATCGCCTTACGCACAAGTATTACCTCATGTAAGAGCAGGTGGTATCAGCGGTTTGCTAGAACTGATTGTGGAACAGCCAGAGGGCAAGGAAGATATTTTCCGACTGGCTGAACGTATTCAGTTACAGGTAGACGACTTGCTGCCCATCCTGGATGGGGCAGTGCTGTTAGGCTTTGCTGAAGTTGAGTCAGGAGATGTTTTACTCACAGAGATTGGGCGAGATTTTGCGACAACTACCATTCTCCGGAGTAAAGACCTATTCCAGCAACAAGTGCTGGTGCACGCGCCGATGGTGGCGAGCATCCTACAGACGCTACGAGAAAAGCAGAATAAGTCAATGCGGGCTGATTTCTTCTTGGATTTACTGGATGAGTACTATCCCCATGCAGAAGCTGAACGACAATTTGCCACAGCGGTTGACTGGGGTCGCTATGCAGAACTATTTGAGTACGATGCCAGCGAAGAGCGGCTGTATCTACCAGAACCAGTAGCTACACCAGAGTAGAGAACAACCCTGAAAAATGAGCAATTGCAGTATCAGGTGTTAAATCAGTCACAGTGAACAGTAAGAGCGTAAACAGGCGTATGGTCACCGGACTTAAACCCAAGTTAAGATAAGCTGATCACTGTTAAAATCCCAATTTTTCCAAAACTGGTTTAGTAGAAACAATATGCCGTTCTAAACCGAGTTCCTTCGGACTAATGTCAACTGCTAAAGCAATCAACTGGGGTAAATGCAGTACTGGTAAACCGAGTTTCCGTCCAATAACTTTTTCCACCTCGCTTTGACGAGAATCCAAATTGAGGTGGCAAAGAGGACAAGGTGTCACCATACAATCAGCACCAGCTTCTATGGCTTCTTGAATGTGCATTCCTGCCATTTTAAAAGATTGGGTCGTGGCATAACTAGAAAGAGGCCATCCGCAACATTGCGTACGACCTCTGTAATAAATAGGTTCTGCTCCTACTGTACGAAAGACATTTTCCATCGCCTCTGGTCGAAAAGGATCATCATAGGGCATGGACTTTTGGGCACGGAGGAGATAGCAGCCATAAAAAGCTGCGCATTTCAATTCAGTTAACTTACGGGTGACACGTTTTTGAATTTCCTCTAAACCATAATCGGTTACTAGAGCATAGAGGAGATGTTTTACCTCTGTTGTTCCTCGATAGGGTAAACAACCTTCTTTTTGTAGCAAGCCGTTCACCCGTTCAACGTACGCTGGATTTGTTTTTTGGCATTCTTTTAGGTGTTCGTCAACATGACCAATAACACCCTGACAAGTACTGCAATGCGTTAGTAGTGGTAGATTTAACTCTTCTGCTAAAGCAATGTTCCGTGCATTAACCGTATCTTCCAAGATTTGGGAATCTTCTTTATATGTGCCGGAACCACAGCAAGCAGCTTTTTTGAGTTCAACCAGTTCGATGCCTAGCGCTTGAGTTAGGGCAACAGTTGATTGGTGAAGCTCCCGGCAAGCTCCTTGGGCAACACAACCTGGGAAGTATGCGTATTTCAATGTATGGGTTAGCATAGTATTTTGGTTAGTCAATAACTGTTTTATCGAAGAAAGGAATAGGGAACAGGGAACTCTTAACAGTTTTCCTGTTCCCTATTCCCTCTGGGAGCCGGAGACCCCGACTTCTATAAGTGGTACGTTTCAAGTGGGGTCTAAATCCCCATTTGAAACAGTCTGTTGCCTGTTCCCTGTTAAGAGTTCCCTCTTTAACATCATTAGTTAATGTTGGTGGTAAAGTTGTCGATACTGAAAAATGCACATTCTTTAATAAATGTTTAACAGATATGTAGCACGCCATACTCTTCAATCCCTGCTTGAGTGGTTATCCCGTCTCAACAATAGAATGGAACGAAATATAGATTTTCAGCAAAGAAAATCCTTTAACAGTATACGGGTGCTCGTGCTTTCCGATAAGATGAATATGCCCAAAAAGATATCCCCTATAAACAGCGGATTACAGCAACTGGTTGAGGAATTTTATCTATGAGCCAAGAGAAAATTTTAGAAAAGGTCAAAGAAATTGTTGCCGATCAACTCAGCGTTGAAGCCGAAACTATCACACCACAATCTAATTTTGCCAACGATTTAGGGGCTGACTCCCTTGATACTGTTGAACTTGTTATGGCTTTGGAAGAAGAGTTTGACATCGAAATTCCTGATGAAGCCGCTGAAAAAATTACAACCGTTCAAGAAGCTGTGGAATACATTAACAATAAAGTTGCCGCATCTGCCTAACAGGGTTTAGGGAATGAGGAAGATGAGGAGGCAGTGCGTGAGGGGTCCAGCACTGTTCGCGTTAGCATCTCCAAAGGAAAAGGCGGGTTTTCTGTAGCAGGCGACTGGTGAGTCCAGTTTTGTGCCTCCTAAAGGAGGAACTACGAATTGCGCAAGAGCGTTGCCGCAGGCATTAGGCAGGTTTCCTGCGCCCGCTTAACTGGCGTGCCTCTTTCACCAGGAGCAACGCTGGCGCTTCGCCTCCTCCTTGAGGAGCTAACGCGCTCTGGCGCCAGCGCTCAGCATGAGCGTTCCGCAGCATATCCCAAAGGACAAGGACATAGGAGATACCCGAACGCGAGTGCGTCTGTGCTCTTGAGAAGGTGTTTCCCGCGCCCGCTTAACTGGTGAGACCAGCACAGTGCAGGCGGTGAGACAACCTGCTGCACGCCTAGGTAACCCTGCCGTAGGCAATTAGTGAACCCGTTCTTTGTAAGTAAGTCCTGCGGACAGGCTTGCGCTAACAAAGCAGCATCTCCCTTAGAATAAGGGGGGTCTCCTCTGAGAAAGTGCAAGTGGCGTGCGACTCCGTTCCCTTGAGTGCAACTGCTGTGGAGATGAGGAAGATAGCAAGATAAAGAAGTTGAGAAGAATAAGGGCATTATTCCCTCATCCCCCTTATTCTCATCTTCTTTGTTATGCCTGTATCAAGAGCCATCATAACTATCGATATGACTGATTTTATACGTAAACGCGTTGTTGTCACTGGTGTTGGTGCGATTACACCGATTGGTAATACACCAGCCGAATATTGGGAAGGCTTGATAAGCGGACGTAATGGTATTGGTGAGATCACCTTGTTTGATGCGTCTCGTCATGATTGTCGCATTGCTGGTGAGGTAAAAAACTTCGACCCGCATAAATACATGGATCGCAAAGAAGCCAAACGCATGGATCGGTTTGCCCAATTTGGCGTTTCAGCTTCCAAACAGGCTCTAGCGGACGCACAGTTAGTTATCAATGACCTAAACGCAGAACAAATTGGCACCATCATTGGTTCTGGCGTTGGTGGTATTAAGGTCTTAGAAGACCAGCAAATAATTTACCTCAATCGTGGAGGTCCGGATCGCTGTAGTCCTTTCATGATACCTATGATGATAGCCAATATGGCAGCCGGATTAACAGCAATTCATACTGGTGCGAAAGGACCAAATTCTTGCTCGGTAACTGCCTGTGCCGCTGGCTCAAACGCCATAGGAGATGCTTTTCGCCTCATACAGGGGGGATATGCCCAAGCAATGATTTGTGGAGGGTGTGAAGCGGCAATTACACCCTTGTCTTTGGCGGGATTTGCCGCAGCCAGGACACTTTCGACTCGTAATGATGACCCCGCTCATGCTAGCCGTCCGTTTGATAAAGACCGTGATGGATTTGTGATGGGTGAAGGTGCAGGCATATTAATCCTAGAAGAAGCTCAGCATGCCCTCAGTCGTAAAGCCAGGATTTATGCAGAAATTGTTGGCTATGGCATGACTTGCGACGCTTACCATATAACCTCTCCTGTACCAGGAGGCGAAGGTGCAGCACGAGCGATCCAACTGGCACTCAAGGACGCAGGAATAACACCAGAACAGATTAGCTATATTAATGCCCACGGTACAAGTACTCCGGTTAATGATCCGACGGAAACTGCCGCAATGAAAAGAGCTTTAGGTAACCATCTTTATAAGATAGCAGTCAGCTCCACCAAATCAATGACAGGTCACTTGCTGGGTGGTTCTGGTGGCATTGAAGCAGTCGCAACAGTATTGGCGATCGCTAATGACTGGGTTCCACCGACCATTAATCTAGAAAACCCAGATCCTGAGTGTGATCTGGATTACGTCCCCAACACCAGCCGGGAAGTAAAAGTTGAGGTGGCACTATCCAATTCTTTTGGTTTTGGCGGTCATAATGTGACACTAGTCTTTAAGAAGTATGTCTAGGGTTGGAAATTTGAGATGCGTGGATTTGACCTAAAAGCATGAAACTCAACAATAGTGTGCATTTAGGAGCTAGGGCAGAAATCCCGGTAATTCAGTTGATTCGGCAACCGATAATAGAGGAAAGCCCTCATAAAATGAATCCAAAATCCCAATCAAAAATCCCAAAATCTGCGACTTGTCCGTCAACAAGCACCAATGGGATGATGATGAGGGACTGCCAAAGGGGATCTGATAAAAAACCCGCTTGGTGATGCTCAAAGAGTGCTAACCCGTCGTAAAGAACAATTTTATTATGGCTGTTGCAACCCAAACCCTCGAAGAACTTGCTATTAACTCGATCCGCTTTCTGGCAATTGATGCTGTAGAAAAGGCAAAGTCTGGTCACCCAGGACTGCCAATGGGTGCAGCGCCAATGGCGTTTGTGCTGTGGGATCGCTTTTTGCGGTTTAACCCCAAAAATCCCAAGTGGTTCAACCGCGATCGCTTTGTCCTGTCTGCTGGTCATGGCTCTATGTTGCAGTATGCCCTGCTGTACCTGACAGGCTTCGACAGCGTGAGCATTGAAGATATCAAGCAATTCCGTCAGTGGGAATCCAAAACCCCCGGACACCCCGAAAACTTCATGACTGCTGGTGTGGAAGTTACCACCGGACCTCTGGGGCAAGGAATTGCCAATGGAGTCGGTTTGGCGATCGCAGAAGCGCACCTAGCCGCAAAGTTCAACAAACCCGATGCCAAGATTGTTGACCATTACACCTACGTAATTTTGGGTGATGGTTGCAACATGGAAGGCGTTTCTGGTGAAGCTTGTTCTTACGCGGGGCACCTGGGATTAGGCAAACTCATCGCTCTGTACGACGACAACCACATCTCCATCGATGGTTCTACAGATCTAGCATTCACCGAAGATGTTTCCAAGCGCTTTGAAGCTTACGGTTGGCACGTACTGCACATTAAAGATGGCAATACCGACTTAGAAGGAATCGCCAAAGCAATTGAAGAGGCAAAATCCGTCACCGATAAGCCTTCTTTCATTAAGGTAACAACCACCATTGGTTACGGTTCGCCCAACAAAGCAAACACTGCTGGTGTTCACGGTGCTGCCCTTGGTGGCGACGAAGTGAAACTCACCCGCAAAAACTTGGGTTGGGAATACGAGCCTTTTGTCGTTCCAGAGGATGCTCTTAAGCACTGGCGCAAAGCTATTGAGCGCGGCGCAAACTACGAATCAGAATGGAACAAAACCTTTGACACCTACAAAGCCAAATATTCTCAAGAAGCGGCTGAATTTGAACGTTACATTAGCGGCAAACTGCCCGATGGTTGGGAGAAGGTACTACCTACCTACACCCCAGAAGACAAAGGAGTCGCCACCCGCAAACACTCGGAAACCAGCCTCAACAAACTAGCGGCAGTTTTACCTGAGCTGATTGGTGGTTCGGCTGACCTAACTCACTCGAACCTGACTGAAATTAAGGGCTTCGGCGACTTTCAGAAAGGACAATACCAAAACCGCAACATCCACTTTGGTGTGCGGGAACACGGTATGGGCGCAATCTGTAACGGTATAGCGCTGCATCATTCTGGATTAATTCCTTACGGCGCTACCTTCTTGATCTTCACAGATTACATGCGTGCTGCCATCCGCTTATCCGCCTTGTCCCAAGCTGGCGTGATTTGGGTGATGACTCACGACTCCATTGGACAAGGCGAAGATGGTCCAACGCACCAACCCATTGAAACTCTAGCTTCCCTGCGAGCCATTCCTAAGCTAACAGTGATTCGCCCCGCAGATGGTAACGAAACCTCCGGCGCTTACAAAGTGGCAATTGAGAAGGTAAAGCAAAACGCTCCCACCCTATTGGCGTTCACCCGTCAGCCTGTTCCAAACTTAGCAGGTACATCTATTGAGGGCGTAACAAAGGGTGGATACACGGTGGTCGATAGCGAGGGTACGCCGGATCTGATCCTAATTGGTACTGGTTCCGAATTGAGCCTCGCCGTCACCGCAGCCGAAAAACTTACGGCTGAAGGTAAGAAAGTCCGTGTTGTCTCGCTACCCTCGTGGGAACTGTTTGAAGCACAAGATGCGGCTTATAAAGAATCTATTCTGCCTAAAGCCGTCACTAAGCGTTTGTCTGTAGAAGCTGGCGCTAGTTTCGGCTGGCACAAGTACGTCGGCACTGAAGGTGATACTGTTAGCATTGATCGCTTTGGTGCTTCAGCTCCTGGCGGTATCTGTCTGGAGAAGTTTGGCTTTAGTGTTGATAATGTGTTAGCTAAAGCGAAACAATTGTTGGGTTAATTAGCAACAGACTATTCTCTTTCTTTTTTAAGGTGGGCTTTATTGCCCACTTTTTTTATAACTCATTGCTCAGGATTCAAGAGTTTGAAAACCTTTGGCAATAAGTGCCATAGTTCGCCATCTAACCGCAAGTTAGTATGGACGTGAGAGTTGCTTGAGACGTCAGTTTATGACAAGTGCTGTGAAATCTCCATATACCAGCGAACAAATTGCCGCTTGGCTGCGTGGACTCCTTACGATCGCTTGGGCTGATGGTGACTTCGATCCCCAAGAACAGGAATTAATTACCACCATCACCGAGGATGAACTCGCTCCTGGCATCAAAATAGAGTCATTAGAGCCAATAGAACCAGAGGAATTAGCTTTAGTCTTAGGGAAAGGTACAAAAACAGCAGAAAATTTCTTACGTACAGCAGTATTAGTCGCGATCGCAGATGGTACATATTCTTCCAGCGAAGACTATCTGCTGCACCAGTTGTGCGAAGCACTAGAACAGCCAGAGAATCTCTTAGAAGCCCTCCGCCACACCCTGGAACAGCCACAGCAGCAGGTTTCTACAACGACTTCTCCCTTACAAGCCGCACCTACAAAGCATCAAGTAGATGCACTGCACCCTATGCGTGACTGGCTTGATAAGCTAGACATCCAAGACCCCAGAGTGGCTCGCTTTTTATGTAAGATGATACCTTCGCAGTGTCCTTTCGAGCGCGATGTCACGCTATTTGGACGCAAAATCGTTCACATTCCGCCATTGTGCAAACTCAACCCACTCTATGAGCAACTTGTAGGCTTACGTTTCCGCGCTCTATCTTACCTTGCAGATGATTGTGGTGAGGATGTTTCGCCGTATATTTAGTCATTAGTCATCAGTCATTGGTAAGCATTCGTAACAAGTTAAAGTCATCGCACGTTTGTCAACAAGTAATTGAACTCAAAACTCTCCTCAAAAAGTGGTAGAAAACATAATTTTTGAGAGAGCAAGCGCGTAATATTTGCCACTCATCATCCACTTTTGCACTGAAGCTAGGTATTATGGTGAGTTGAATAGCACAGTTTTGATTTTAATTTCAGCATAATTTCTAGTTGACAAAAGCCATGTTATTTTAACTTGTCACGGATGTTGGTAAGGATGAAAAATGTCAAGTAGGAGGTTTCAAGAATTGCGGGTTTATCAATTGGCAGAACGATTGGCTGATGACATCTGGAAAATTGTTGAGGAATGGCAGTCACTGCCCAAAGATACAGTAGGCAGACAAATTATCCGTGCAGCAGATAGTATTGGGGCAAACATAGCAGAGGGTGTAGGAAGAGGGTCTTATCAAGACAATCGACGATTTGTAAAAATAGCAAGAGGATCTTTATATGAAACGCAACACTGGCTTAGACGAGCATATAATCGTAACCTGTTAACAGGTGAACAAGTAGATGCACTAAAGCTAATCATCAGTGACCTAGCACCCCAATTAAATTCATACCTCAAGTCAATAGGTAATATTCCAGAAGACTAATGACCAATGACTAATGACCAATGACTAATGACCAATGACTAATGACCAATGACTAATGACTAACTATGCAATTTATCGATCAAGCAAAAATTGAAGTTGAAGCAGGAAAGGGAGGCGATGGTATTGTCGCCTTCCGGAGAGAAAAGTATGTCCCCGCTGGTGGTCCCTCTGGTGGGAATGGGGGAAAAGGCGGTTCAGTGTTGTTAGTTGCTGTGGAAAACTTGCAAACGTTGCTTGACTTTAAATACAACCATCGCTTCAAGGCAGAAAATGGTTCTCGTGGTGGACCAAATAATCGTACAGGGGCAAATGGCAAGGATTCAATCATTGAAGTTCCCTGCGGAACCATTGCCTATAATGTTGAAACTGATGAGATACTAGGAGACTTAGTCGAACCTGGACAAACTTTGCTAGTTGCGAATGGTGGTAAAGGTGGACTGGGAAACAAATATTTTTTGAGTAACCGCAACCGCGCTCCTGAGTACGCCCTCCCTGGACTACCAGGGGAAATCAAATCACTTCGTCTAGAGTTGAAACTTCTGGCGGAAGTAGGAATTATCGGGTTGCCTAACGCCGGAAAATCGACCTTGATTTCAGCTTTATCAGCCGCACGTCCCAAAATTGCTGACTACCCATTTACAACTTTGATTCCAAATTTGGGTGTCGTACGGAAGCCCACTGGAGATGGCACGGTTTTTGCTGATATTCCCGGACTCATTGAGGGTGCTTCGCAAGGAGCAGGGCTGGGACACGATTTTTTGCGTCATATTGAGCGTACACGTGTGCTGCTACACCTCATTGATGCAACTAGTGAAGATGTAATGGTAGATTATAATACAATTCAACAAGAATTACAAGCATACGGACGGGGTTTAGCAGAGCGTCCGCAAGTTCTGGCGCTGAACAAAATTGATGTTGTTGACAGGGAAACAAAGGATTTGGAAGCATTGGCTACGCAACTCAATCACCTCTGTTACTCTCCTGTTTTCCTCATCTCGGCTGTTACAGGGAGTGGTTTAGAACCGATGTTACAGCACATCTGGTCGGTTCTCGATCAACTCAATGCTGCTGGAGCTAACCACACTGGAATTACAGGATAGAAGTGATCGCACTTCAACCCAAAATAGCCTGTAAAAGGTTTTGCAACGTCAGACAGTCTGCTTCCTCAAGCCTTCCTAACTTACTAATGACGTGCGACTAGTTTGTCGCCTTACAATCGCTGTCCATTAAATAATTATTGTCTATTTTACAGCGGTTTTCTGTAAGGTGGGCATTGCTCACCAATATCTCAAATGTCTATCACATAAGCTTTTCTGAGCAATGCCCACCCTACGATTTGTGGTCTATTCATATGAAAACCGCTGTAATCTATCTCAATCTAATCGGTTTTACGTTTAGAAGATTGGTAATAGCTTGTATTAACTGATCAGGATCTACTGGCTTGGCGATATGGTGTTGAAACCCTGCGGCAAATGCCTGTTGCTGATTCATTTCCCCAGCGTAGGCAGTAAGAGCGATCGCCAAAATCTGGCTATTTTGCTCGCTTTGCATTGCCCGAATTTGCCGTATTAGCATGTAGCCGTCCATGTCGGGCATGCCAATATCACTTACTAGCACATCGAACTCAGTCTGTGCTATGATTTGGAATGCTTCAATCGCAGAAACCGCTCTTGTGACACTCCCTCCAGCCTGCTCCACAATGAAGGCTATTAACTCTCTTGTGTCCATCTCATCATCAACCACAAGTATCTGTACACCAGTGAGAGGTAATATGTCAAGCGTGTGAAGTGAAGATTTATCTTCATTTTTTATACTTTTGTCTTGCTTTAAAAGCGGCAAACAGACAGTGAAAGTCGCTCCTTGCCCTTCCCCTGGACTTTCGGCTCGAACAGTACCACCATGTAGTTCGACCAAGTGACGGACGATCGCCAGCCCTAACCCCAGTCCACCAAACTTGCGGGTGGTTGCGCCATCTTCCTGACGAAAATACTCGAACACGTGCGGCAAAAAGTCAGGATGAATGCCTTTGCCCGTATCGCTAACAGTGATTTGGGCATTGGGAATTGGGCATTGGGAATTGAGCATTGGGAATTGGGCATTGGGCAATGGGCAAAAATTATTCTTCTCCTCTTCTCCTCTGCTCCCCTGCTCCCCTGCTCCTCTGCTCCTCTGCCCCCCTTGCCCCGTTTCCGCCTTCAGACGCACCTCAACTCGTCCGCCAGACTCAGTAAATTTCACGGCGTTGGTAAGCAGATTCCAAATCACTTGCTGTAACCGAGTAGAATCACCTAAAACCTGTCCGATATTTGGGTCAAGCACTGTCTGAATCTGAATTGACTTGGCTTGCGCTGCCAACTGCACTGTTTCAATAGCCGCCTCAATCGTTGATACCAAATTAACACCAGCCATGTTGAAGCTGAGTTTGCCACGCAAAATGCGAGAGACATCTAACAAATCTTCAATGAGTTGCGCTTGGAGTTTGGCATTGCGTTCAATTGTTTGTATCGCCTGAGTCGTTTTTATGGCATCCAACTTGCCATTGAGGAGCAACTTAGACCAACCCAGGATAGGATTGAGGGGCGATCGCAACTCGTGGGACAGCACGGCTAAAAATTCATCTTTTATGCGGTTGGCGGTTTCAGCTTGGCTTCGGGCAACTTGCTCTTGCTCGAAAAGCTGCTGGCGCTGTTGGTCGAGTTGTTTTTGATTTTCGATATCTGTTGCTGTGCCAAACCATTTAATCACCTGACCCTGCTCATTTTTCAGGGGTACGGCTTGGTGCAAATGCCATCGATAGGTTCCATCTGCTCGTCGCATCCGACCTTCAGCTTGATAGTGTGTACCCGCTTGTTGAGCCGCCGCCCAATTCTGGATGAGAAGCGGTAAATCATCAGGATGCACAATCACTTGCCAACCTTCAGCTTTGGCTTGGGCAAGGGTTAACCCGGTGAAGTGTGACCAGCGTTGATTGACATCGGTGAGCATTCCATCGGCATCAGCAGTCCATACCAGTTGCGGAATCGATTCTGCCAAATACCGATAGCGTTCTTCACTTTGCCGCAAGGTTGCTTCGGCAATTTTGTGATCGGTGATGTCCTGAAAGATGAGCACGATCGCATTGACGCTTCCAGATTCATCGTAGAGTGGAGCCGCCGAAATACTGACGATTACCGTTGAAGCATCACGCTTACAGCGATAGGTTTCCACGCCAGCAAAAATTTCTCCCTTCGCCACTGCTGCTCGCACCTGACGGCATTCTTTCCGTTTCTCTTCCGGAACAATCGGAATGGGTTGACCCAAGACCTCGGTTTCACTCCAACCAAATAACCGCTCTGCCGCCGGATTCCAAAGCTGTACCGTCATGTCAAGTTCAATGACAACGATCGGCACTGGGGAAGCTTTAATGAGCGTGCTCAGGGTTTGTAAGGTTTGCTGGAGTTCCTGTTGCGCTTGTTTGCGATCAGTAATTTCTGTAACTAGAATCGATACTCCATCGTCAGTGGGGTAGATGCGGTTCTCAAACCAGCGATTCCAGTGCGGATAGAAATACTCAAATTGCACGGGCGTTTGCTCGGAGACAACCTGATGCGCTTGGGTGTATAATTCACTGCCTATGAGCTCAGGAAACAATTCCCAGATACTTTTGCCGAGTACGTCTTCTCTACGTATTCCTGTTACTTCTACTACCTGAGCGTTGACATAGGTGTAGCGCCACTCGCGATCCAAAACTAAAAACTGATCCTTAATGCTGGCTAAGACGTTCTCTAGAGTTGCTTTGGCAGCTTCAGCCGCCTGTTGTGACGCAACGCTGAGCGATCGCAGTTCTTGTTCGCGCTGTACTGCTTCTTGTCGCAACCGAGCCATCTTTAAGTTTGCTTCTACCCGCGCCAGCAGTTCCCGCGCCGAAAACGGCTTAATCAAATAATCATCGGCTCCTGCTTGCAGCCCTTCTACTCGCGACTCTTCCCCAGCGCGAGCAGATAAGAGAATAATCGGAATTTCTCTTGTCGCCGGATCAGAACGCAGCGATCGCAGCAACTCAAATCCATCCATCAAAGGCATCATCACATCGCTCAAGATCAGATCCGGCTTGTGCTGACGAATAGCCGCTAATGCCGCCACCCCATCTGCAACTGTTTCCACCTCATATTGCTGACTGAACAACCGCTTGACATAATCACGCATATCTGCATTGTCGTCAGCTAGGAGAATTCGAGCAGAAGAAGGCAGAGGGGCGGAGGAGCGGAGGGGCAGAGGGGAATTAGAAGCTCTTTTCTCCCCTGCTCCCCTGCTCCCCTGCTCCCCTGCTTCTTCGGGTAGCCACCGCAACACTTCTTCCACGTAAGGGGCGGCTCCAAGTGCAGTGGACGCTAGCGTCCGGGTTGCGCTAATACGGTCTTGAGGCAGATGAGAAGATCCTGTGGGAATCGACACGGTAAAGCAACTGCCTTCGCCAAGCATGCTCTTTGCTTCAACTGTTCCGCCATGTAGCTTCACCAATTCTTGTACCAGTGACAGCCCAATACCCGATCCTTCAAACGTGCGTCCCTGTGCTCCTTTGACTCGATAGAACCGTTCAAATAAATGAGGTAGTTCTTCAGTGGGAATACCGATGCCCGTGTCACATATTGAAAGTTCAACGCCATCGCCCTGATATTGCAAGCTGACAGTTATTTCACCCTCAAAGGTGAACTTAAAGGCATTGGAGAGCAAGTTTAACATAATTTTTTCCCACATTTCCCGGTCTACATACACAAGTTCGGGAAGTGGGGGACAATCAACTTGTAAACGCATACCTGCTCGTTCAATGGCAGAGCGGAAAACACTGGCTAACTCGCGGGTATTGGTTGCTAAATCGGTTGGTTCGTAAACTGCCTGAATCCGTCCAGCTTCAATTCGGGAGAAATCGAGTAGGGTGTTGACCAGTTTGAGTAAGCGCAGACCATTGCGATGTACCATTTCTAACGGCTGCCGTTGCGTGGCAAATGGGGTATCATCAGCAACTGCTAGCATCTCCTCTAAAGGACTGAGCATCAAAGTCAGGGGTGTACGAAACTCATGCGACACATTACTGAAGAACACGGTTTTGGCGCGATCAAGTTCTGCTAACGCTTCAGCGCGTTTGCGTTCTTCTTCGTAAGCCTGAGCGTTGGCGATGCTAGCTGCGATCTGAGCTGCAACCAGGTCGATGAATCCTCTATAGTTGTCGTCGAAGATTCTGAACGGGTTCAAACCAACAATCAGTATACCGGCTCTTCCCGTTTGACCGGATGGTGCGATCGGCATTACTACCGCTTGATGCGGCGGCTGCTGCCAAGCGCCTGTCGGCAGGCTGCCAAAAGACACTTCTAAATCAGAAACCAGGCTTACCTTCTGCGTTCTGATGATTTCCGCAAAAGGCCAAACCGAATCGGAATCGAGATCGACTATTTCCGGAACTGCCGTGTGATACCGCTCAATGCCGCATGTCCCAGCCAGAAAAACGTGCTGCTTATCTGGCTCGACCAGATAAATCATCGCAAAGGGTTGGTCGTAAGGGTTGGTTTCCAGACAACTCGCACTCAGTGTGCAAGCTTCATCGAATGTCCGCGCATCTGCCGTCCTGGCTGCAAGTTCACGCAACAGTACCAACTGACGCTCACCAATGATGCGCTGCGTGTCGTCTGTGTTGGCGCAGATAATGCCACCCGTGCCACCTTGGTCATTAGGAACCGGGCTATAGGAAAACGTGTAATAGGTTTCCTCTGGGTAGCCGTTGCGTTCCATGATGAGCAGCAACGCTTCGTCGTAGGTACCTTCATTCTTCAGCATCGCTGATTCTGCCCGAGGTCCAACTTGATCCCATATCTCTCGCCACACATAGGAAGCTGGCTGCCCAAGAGCTTCCGGATGTTTGCCACCGACAATAGCCTTGTAAGCGTCATTGTAAAGGTTAATGAGTTCTTCGCCCCACCAGACAAACATGGGTTGGCGGGAGGTCAGCATAATCCGCACGCAAGTCTTCAGACTCTGCGGCCATTGTGATACTGAACCCAAAGGCGTTTGTGACCAGTCAAGCGATCGCATCAACACACCCATTTCGCCACCGCCTGCAAAAATATCTTCAGGAATAGTCGCTTTTACTGGGTCAGTCACAATTTCTACCCCGCTTCTAAAAATATTTGGTGAGGAGGTCAAAGCCCGTGTTTGTGTAACTTTGGCTTTGGCGAATTGCTCAAATCTTCTAACACTGCTTTAATTTGCTTGAGTGCCAGTAGAGATGAAAGAGGTACAAATGTTTATCTATTGAGATTATAGTAATGTTCTAGACCTGTGGATCAGGGTAAGAAACCCAAGGCGGAAACCCACAACAATAATAATCGGGATGACTGGATTCGAACCAGCGGCCCCTTCGTCCCGAACGAAGTGCGCTACCAAGCTGCGCTACATCCCGGCACAGTATCTCCAAAATTATATATACAATATCACAAAGATTGATAAATGGGAAAGTCGTATGCAAATTCATTCACCAATCGATGAAGCTTGCTACGATTTACAAGTACAAATGTAAGTGGTAGAAGCAAATTGTGACTGTTAAACCAGACTGGTTGCGGGTAAAAGCGCCGCAGTGGGAGCGTGTTGGTAACGTTAAAGAAATTTTGCGGGATTTAACCCTCAATACGGTTTGTGAGGAAGCATCCTGTCCAAATATTGGTGAGTGCTTTAACGCTGGGACAGCCACGTTCTTAATTATGGGACCAGCTTGCACACGTGCCTGTCCCTACTGCGATATTGACTTTGAGAAAAAACCCAAACCCCTAGATCCCACAGAACCCGCACGACTGGCAGAAGCAGTACGCCGCATGAAACTAAATCATGTGGTTATCACCTCTGTAAACCGAGATGACTTGCCAGATGGTGGAGCTTTGCAGTTTGTCAGATGTATTGAAGCTGTTCGCACTATCTCCCCTCACACAACCATTGAGGTACTCATTCCCGATTTGTGCGGTGATTGGCAAGCGCTAGAGTTCATTCTCCAAGCACAACCAGAGGTTCTCAATCACAATACAGAAACGGTGAAGCGTCTCTATCGATGGGTGCGTCCGCAAGGGAACTATGAGCGGACAATGGAATTATTACAACGTTCCCACCAACTTGCTCCTTGGATTTACACCAAATCCGGTATTATGGTGGGACTTGGCGAAACTGATGAGGAAGTCCGCCACCTTATGCGGGATTTGCGATCTGTGGATTGCGATATCTTGACTGTTGGGCAATACCTCCAACCCAGCCAAAAGCATTTGAAAGTCGATGAATTTATCGCCCCAGAGCAATTTGCTGCTTGGAAAGCCTTCGGTGAAGAACTGGGATTTTTACAAGTTGTTTCTTCTCCCTTGACAAGAAGTTCATATCATGCAGAGCAAGTGAGAGAATTAATGGAGCGTTACCCCCGAAGAAAAGATGAGGGAGATAAGAGGACAAAGGGACAAGGGGATTAATAGCTTTTGACTCTTGAGTGATGAGTGATCCAAAATTAGTAGCAATTCTTGGTGCGGGTGCTTGGGGAACAACTCTTGCTGTTCTGGCAAAGACGAATGGTCAGAAAGTGCGTGTATGGTCGCGTCAGGGTTCACAAACGCTGGCGGAGGTCGTACAAGATGCCAAAATTGTCCTTTCTGCTGTTTCAATGAAGGGCGTGAGAGCCATAACCTCTCAACTACAGTCTTTACCCATTTCCCCAGAGACTATTTTTGTTACGGCGACGAAGGGTTTAGACCCCCAAACCACTTGCACACCATCACAAATTTGGCAAGAAGCTTTCCCCACCCACGCTATTGTTGTTCTCTCAGGTCCTAATTTATCTAAAGAGATACAAAAAGAATTGCCAGCAGCAACAGTTGTTGCTAGTAATGTTGACACTGCAGCAGAATTGGTGCAAGTGGTGTTTTCTTCTAATCGTTTTCGAGTTTATACCAATTCTGATCCCTTGGGAGTGGAACTAGGGGGGACACTGAAGAATGTCATGGCGATCGCTGCTGGTGTTTGTGATGGCTTGCAGTTGGGAACCAACGCCAAAGCAGCTTTGGTTACTCGTGGGCTAACAGAAATGGTTCGTATTGGTGTCCATTGGGGTGCCAAACTAGAAACATTTTACGGTTTGTCCGGCTTGGGCGATTTGTTAGCAACCTGTAACAGTCCCTTAAGTCGCAATTATCAAGTTGGTTACCAGTTGGCTGGTGGGAAAACACTAGCAGAAACGCTCGCTCACATAGAAGGAACTGCTGAGGGAATCAACACCACTGAGGTTTTGGTACAGCGAGCCAAGCAGCAAAATATTCCTATGCCAATTACCGAGCAAGTTTATCGCTTACTCCAAGGTGAAGTCACACCCCGACAAGCGCTTTTAGAACTGATGCTGCGGGATATGAAGCCGGAATGAGAGAGAAGGGGGCAATGGGCAATGGGCAATGGGCAATACCCCTTCTCCTGTCGGAGACGCTGCGCGTTGGCGTAGCCTGTCCGCAGGACTTACGCTTAATTCAAAATTCGCTCATTCAAAATTCACGCATTAAGAATCCAATTTCCAATTTCCGATGCCCAATGCCCGATGCCCATTGCCCAATTCCCCAAATCATATGACTAATTATTTTTGAAGGAAAATTAGTAAATCTTCAGGAAAGCACTTGGAGACTCATGTAGATATGACTATGTCATAAAAAATAGGACTTTTCACTGATATATGTTTATACTTTGCTGCCCAAGTGACAGTCAAAATTATGTGAAGGTTCAAATTTTAATGAGGTCATTTGTAATTTAACGCCCTGTCGGGAATTTGAATAGCTATTGGTTCATGGGAAAGCTACTGCAACCGAGGTTTCGGAGGCACTGTGTTAATAAAAACCAGTAGGTTTTTTTGAAAAAAAAACCCTAAATGGAACCCTCAACCGTGTTAGTTCTTCAAGAATCACGGGAACAATAGCAACAGTTAATTAGCTGACCGTAATCTATTGTTACCTGGAGCCATTGAGACGAATATTTATGCCAGCAACATCTTTTTACGCAGATGCCGCTTACAATAGCAAACAGTCCCACCAGGTCTTTGACCCGGAACTCACAATTGACGAAAGTGAGTTTCCGATAGATGAACTGGATGAGCTGGAGATAACTTCACCTGAGTCTGCAAGCTTGGGTGCAAATCTTAACCGTCGCAGCACAGATCTAGTACGTCTATACCTTCAAGAAATTGGTCGGGTTCGCTTACTAGGACGGGATGAAGAAGTTTCAGAAGCCCAAAAAGTCCAGCGCTACTTGCGGATGCGAATACTTCTGTCTAACGCCGCTCAGCAAGAAGATCAAGTCATTGCACCATATTTTCGACTGATTGAAGTTCAGGAACGTTTAGCATCAGCACTAGGACATCGTCCTTCTCTTGAACGATGGGCTCGTACTGCTGGTGTAGACGTGTTCGAACTCAAGCAAATGATCGGACAAGGGAAACGGCGTTGGGCTGAGATTGCCAAAATGACTGTAGAAGAGCTGGAGAAAATTCAAAGCAATGGACTCCAAGCAAAAGAACACATGATTAAGGCAAATCTTCGCCTTGTTGTCTCTGTCGCTAAGAAGTATCAAAATCGCGGTTTGGAATTGTTGGACTTAGTCCAAGAAGGGACTCTTGGTTTGGAACGAGCCGTTGAGAAATTTGACCCAACCAAGGGTTATCGTTTTAGCACCTACGCCTATTGGTGGATTCGTCAAGGAATCACACGGGCGATCGCGACTTCTAGCCGCACTATCCGTCTACCTGTTCACATTACAGAAAAGCTGAACAAAATTAAAAAAGCTCAGCGTAAAATTGCACAAGAAAAAGGTCGCACCCCAACTTTGGAAGACCTTGCTCAAGAGCTAGAAATGACACCTGCACAAGTCCGGGAAGTTCTGTTGCGGGTTCCTCGTTCTATTTCTCTGGAAACAAAAGTTGGTAAAGACAAAGACACAGAGTTAGGAGAATTACTCGAAACTGATAATGTTACTCCAGAAGAGACATTAATGCGAGAATCTTTACAAAGAGACTTGCAAAATCTTCTATCAGATTTAACTAGCCGGGAGCGTGATGTGATTCTGATGCGGTTTGGTTTGGCAGATGGTCATCCTTACTCGTTGGCAGAAATTGGACGCGCTCTTGATTTATCACGGGAACGGGTAAGGCAAATTGAGTCCAAAGCGTTGCAAAAGCTGCGCCAACCAAAGCGGCGCAATCTTATTCGTGACTACTTGGAATCTTTGAGCTAGTTAGTCGATAGTCAATGGTTACCAGTCAAAAAACTTATACATTCTACACAGAAGGCAAAATGACTGTCCTACAAGACTTTTAACTTAGGACTGTTGACTAACTTCATCCCCGTTCCCAAACTTTTTTACTAACTTATGGCAAGTTATTTTCATCTAATTGCATAAGAACATTTCCATCCTTTCTTTAGGATATTTATCATTTATGTAGGACGGGGATCACTTGTTTTTTTACAGTGCTTAAGGTTTCATGATTGACCTTCAACATTTAGTAATAGTTCTCAATAGGGTTTCATTATTGCAAATTAGTCCAAACTTTTGCTATATTCGCAACTAATGGGATTTGTTGAGAAAAATTAGTATGACAGTCTATACAGCAGCCTCATTGAAGGCAGAACTCAATGAACGGGGTTGGCGTTTAACACCCCAGCGCGAAATAATTCTACACATTTTTCAAGAACTTCCGCAAGGAGAACACCTCAGTGCTGAAGATCTTTACGAAAGGCTAGAATCCGACAATGAGGGAATTAGCTTATCGACGATTTATCGCACTCTCAAATTGATGGCGCGGATGGGAATCTTACGGGAACTGGAATTGGGAGAAGGGCATAAACACTACGAACTCAATCAGCCCTACCCCCATCACCACCATCACCTCATTTGTGTTAGATGCAACACGACAATCGAGTTCAAAAACGACTCAATTTTAAAAATTGGAGCGAAAACAGCTCAAAAAGAAGGTTTTCACCTGCTTGATTGCCAATTAACAATCCATGCTGTTTGTCCCAAGTGCCAAAGAGCACTCATGCCACTGTAGCACCTGGTTTTACAATTAGGGAAAGCACTCGCTGCAATTGAATATTTTGGTAATTTTCACCTAAATTTCACCAGCAGCTTTCAACTTGTTGTTATGGGAGGTTGGCAAACTGTTAGGTATCAACACCGGTAACACCTAAGCGGATGCTAAAAGCGTCCGCTTCTCACATCACTCAGACTGATACCGTAGAATTGTTGTGCTTGTTTAATAGCTTGCTTTGTCTCGTCCCCCATAACACCGTTAAGAGCACCTTTGTAGAAACCTCGCTCCCGTAATCGTCTTTGAATCTCCAAAACATTAAAATCACCACTTTTGGAAGCCGTATTTACCATGCTGTATAATTTTGCCCTAGTGGTTGGACCAGCAATACCACTTGCAGCGAGGTAATTCTCTGCTTGGAATCGCCGTACAGCATCTGCAGTGTAAGGACCAAAGTAACCGTTTGGCTCTCCTTGTAAGTATCCTGCCTTGATTAATTGTTCTTGAAGAACTCTGACTGCCTCACCACGGTCTCCTAAGCGAAGTTTATCTCCAGTCGTGCGTGGTTTACTAGGTGCATCTTCTCCAGAACCAATAGAGAGTGGTGGGAGTTTTGCTTGCGTTGCTGGTCCTACAATCCCATCAGAAGCTAGATTATAAGTCTCTTGGAAGCGCTTGACAGCATCTTCAGTAATTGGACCGTATATCCCTGTTGCGTTACCAGTGTAAAAACCTGCGATTCGCAATTGTTCTTGCACAACTCTGACATCCTCACCTTCATCTCCTCTTTGGAGAAAGTTAGAAGTGTGGCGCTTGGTAGCTACTGATGATGAATCCTCAGAACTGGTTTTTCTGGCTTGAGAACTTTCAGTGCTAATTTTTGTGACTTGAGAACTTTGACTAGAGGTACGCCAACCTTCTAATTTTTGTACAGTGGCAGATCCAGCAACACCATTAACATCCAAGCCAGCAGATTTTTGAAAGCGGCGCACAGCAGCTTCTGTTGTGGTGTCATAGACTTGAGTGATGGGAGCTTGATAAAAGCCTGTCTTTTTCAACTGTTGTTGTAAATTTCTCACAGAAGGACCGCGATCGCCTTTCTCAAGTGCTAGGGCGCTGCTCACGCTACCAAGAACAGACAAAGCAAGGGCTAGGGGTAACATATATTTCCAAGCCCTACCAGACAGACGTTTCCAGTCAGGTGCAGCGGCTTGCTTAAACAAACGACTGAGGGAGATCAATTCACTAGGGGGTAAGTCCTCGTAGATAGATGCTACGTGTAAATACGCAAGATGCTCCATAGTTTTTTCTACACCACTTGTTTCTCTTCAATAGCTGCTTCAGCTTGATGAACAATATTTCGCAAATGTTCCAGTGTTTGTATATTTACATCGTGCCATAAACCGCGCTTGTGTGCTTCTAATAATCTTTCAGCCATGTCACGCAAAGCATGAGATTTCAACAGCTAATCTCCTTACCTTTTACTTCTTTCCCGATCCAAGAATAGCCAATTTTTTTTTAACGAACGAGTAATTTGGTTACGCGATAGAGTGCAGGCGTCTTCCGCATCGCTCCCACAAAAATTATGTTTTTACCACGTTTTTGGTAGCATTTTTAAGTGATTTTACTTATTGACAAAATTACCATAATCTTAACCTCTCACAGATGCACCCTTGGTAGGGGCGCAAGGCCTTGCGCCCCTACTCGAAGGGTTGGGCACGGTAGTTCAAAGAGTTTAAGAGTTAGCTTTTGCCACTGGATCTGCGGGGACGGACTGTGGGCTGACAGCTTTTATATCATTTATATCAAGACTCGCAGTCATAGGCGTTGCAAAAGCGGTGAAACCTTTGGTAACGACTGGACTAAAGTCCTCTAACCCCTGGCGAACCCCTGCTACAAAGTAATCAAACTCGTACTCGCCCTCCCCCTGCCAAAGCTCTCTTACTGAGAAGCCACGTTCTGATTGATCAATCACCGCTAGCCCTTTTGACTCAGCAGAGCGGGGAGTTAGCTGGATAGTGAGAGTGGTGGGATTGACTACTAGAGAGAAATGGTCAGGAAACACAATTTCAGCTTGTCCACGGCTCAGTGTAGCTTTTCCACGAATATAAGCAGCGCATTCTGGTCCTTCAATTGCCGCATAGATGATATTTTTACTCTCATCTTGTGGGTGAGGTATAACAAAGTTCTTTATTACAGCGTTAATTGAGCCATCGCTACTCATCCAAGCCTTTGCTTGGCCATCTTTATCATAAACTCCAACAAACCCGTTACCAGTAATCCAAGCCCCTAATTTGCCATCTCCACCAAAAACTTGAATAGACCCATCTGAATTTCCAAACGTATTGATTTGTACTGCTGGTGTGCCATCCTTCGTTTTCGTCCCTATGAAGCCGGCACCAGCATTGTTTCTCCATAATTCTGTGACTCTATTCCCATCTGAGTTCAATGTATAAAGATTTTGAAATCTCCCGATACCTGCGACATCAAGCAACTCCTGAGGGTTTTGTGTCCCGATGCCAACATTGCCGTTAGATTGAATTCTTAACCTTTCTTTTAGTGGATTTTCACGATGCTCTGGCTCTTTCGTATAAACAGCTATATGACTGGAAAAGTTGCCGTCATCAATAGATTGTATTCGGGCTGTTGAGGGATTTTGATCTACATCATACCCATTAAAATCAATTGCTGCTCCAGCACCTGCTTGACCTGAACCGTTTTGTAGAGTTAGTACAGGTCCTAGTCCTGCTTGTACATCTTTTCGGATTTCTAAAAGTGATTTTGGTGTTATCGTACCAATGCCAACGTTGCCATTGCTGTAAGAGATACTGCCATTGCTACCATCTACCCACTGACTACCACCTGGGGTGAAATCTAATCTATCTTGAGATATCGACCGTGGTTTAATCTTTTTACCAGAGATAGTATTGCCATCAATATCATCATCTGTAATTTTCCAGAGTTTACCGTTTTTGTTGAACTGCGTAGCATTGATGGTGCCTTGAACGTCGAGGTTAAAGCTGGGAGATTTGCCGAGACCAACGTTGCCATTGCTGTAAGAGATACTGCCATTGCTACCATCTACCCACTGACTACCACCTGGGGTGAAATCTAATCTATCTTGAGATATCGACCGTGGTTTAATCTTTTTACCAGAGATAGTATTGTCATCAATATCATCATCTGTGATTTTCCAGCGTTGACCGTTTTTGTTGAACTGCGTGGCGTTGATGATGCCTGCAACGTCGAGGTTAAAGCTGGGGTTAGAATTGCCGATACCGACGTTACCACTGTTGTAAGAGATACTGCTACTGCTACCGCTGACCCATTGACTACCGCCTGGGGTGAAATCTAATCTATCTTGAGATATCGACCGTGGTTTAATCTTTTTACCAGAGATAGTATTGTCGTCAATGTCATCATCTGTAATTTTCCAGAGTTTACCATTTTTATTGAACTGCGTAGCGTTGATGGTACCTTGAACGTCAAGGTTGAAGCTGGGGCTGGTTGTCCCAATACCAACATTGCCATTATCGCTGATGTAAATTCCAGAAAATTTGCTTTGGTTGAGGTTTGCTTGGAGTTGGAGAGGACGGTTACCACTAGTGCCAATGGTAGCAATTGTGGAGTTTACAGTTACCTGAAGCAAGTTACCGCCCGATTCTAAATAGATTTTGCCATCTTTATTAGTTGGTGAAATGTGCAGTTGGGTTTCTGGTTCTGGTCGCTCAGTACCAATACCGATTCGATCTGCAACGAGAAGTGTCTGAAAGTCGTTCATGGTTGTCTCCTTTGTAGAATATTTTTTTAAAAAAAGCGAGTTATGCAACACAGCCCTTGGCTATTGGCTATTGGATATTCACAAATACAGAAATTTCGCCAGTTCCTTTCTCAAGCGGCTGCAATGCTTTGCCAATAATGCTACCTAGTTTCGGCTCTGTGGCTTTTTTAGCATGACCGGGGTTTTTAGAAGTTGTCAACAAATCACCCACTTCTATTGGGGCTTCAGTGGCATCAACTTTACAGTGAGCAAATACCCCTAGAGTAACAAGGTATAAGTCTTCACCATCCTCAATGAACGCTGATTCCGATTCCAGCTTAGTATCAGGCAAAGCGTTATCTCGGAAGGCTTTACCATCGACAATGCCAATTGCCAACGTATCATTTTCTCTATCTGCCAGGGTAACTTCTGCTATGGGAGCCTTATTTTGCTGTCCCCGAAAACGAGTCACCGGAGTGCCTTTGAGTTTAACCACATCTCCTGTTGTTAATCTCTGCCCACTGGCATTGATGAAAGTGTCCACAATATGGGTGCCACTGAGTTTTCCATTAATCAAGGCAGTTCCATCTACATTCAGAGCTGGTGTGCCTGTATTAGAACTAGCATAAATGCCATGAACCTTGTCAAACGATGCAATTCCCACTATGGCAGCTGGAGGAATATTTTTTTGCAGAGGCACGTCGTCGTCCGTTGCTGAAATTTTTGCTACTAAAGCATAGGAATTTTTATCAGTATTTACTACGAATAAAGACCCTGTGTTGGAGATTTTATTATTTCCATCGAATACCCCCGGTACCTTTATTTTGACAAAAGTTCTGCCCAAAACATCTAGCCTACCAGGATTATCAATTGTCACATTTCCTTTGACTGTGCCGCCATTTAACGATAAGGCATTAACATCCGCCGCTGTAGTGTTGTGGGGATTGCGATTTTCAGGCAGTTTTAAGTCACCCAGATCTAGATTACTATGTTTGAGCTGGGCACCATTTCCGAGTGTGTGGTCGTGTAGGTTGCCCCGCTTTACGAGTTGATCCCGCACAGCCTGTGTTAAAAGAGTTTCATCGATGGAGTCTTGAGTGATAGCGGTTTTGCTTCCGGCTATTTTGCGACCTTTGGTATTTACAATATTGACTTTGCCATTTTCACCAATTTCTAGCTGTGCCAACCGTAAGAAAATTTCATCATCACCAGGAACACTGCCAGAGTCGAAACAATCAAACTTCGCTTGTTCAAGCCACCTTGTTGCCCCTGGACCACCCACTGTGGTAGGGTCGGATTCCACTTCGGGTTCAGTATAAGACATCACCAGGAATACCGATTGCCCTTGTTTGAAAAGTTCGCCTTTGCTATCTTTGACATCTACTGAGTCAATTTGGGGCACGAGAATTTGCCTACCCTTGCCATCTATAGCTGTACCGGGGCTTACCTGTACCTGAGTGGTACCTGTAATTGTAACGTCCAGACCATCAGCAACACCGGCGCTGTGCAGCAGCCGATTGTGGCGTCGTTGTCTGTCAACGTGGTAGTTTTGCTCGTCTATGAAATCTTGTTCTTGCAGAAACTGGTTATTAAAGTAACGTAGCCGCTTGGTAACGTAATCTGGCAACTTGTAATCTGCCATAAGAGACCTCCTGAATCCAAAATTCCTAACTACTGGGTTGAGCTGTTGAGCTATTTGAGGGTATCTCGCCGAGAAAAGTGTTTACCCCAATGGTTGCTCGTGGTTGTACCCCAACTTGGATGGTGCTTGGTACTTCAATATCTAGGTGATAGAAGGTGTGAGCTGGTTTTTCCTGGTCAATAATTGCTTCGGCAATCTGTCTTTTACGGTTAAGGTCCAGATCTTCTAGCTTTTGCAAAATGATTTTGACTTTAAAGTAGTGAGGTAGCCCCTCACTAATCCAGGTGTCTATCCCGACGGTGGAAGTCACACCAATTTGCAGTGGTATCTTGAAATCGTCTTTAACCTCAACGCCCATACCTGTGTATGTCTTGAGCATCTCTGTCATTCCCGCCTTAGTCCCGCGCTGTTTGTAAAGAGAGACAATTCGACCAATAAATCGACGTTGGGCGTCTTCTTCCCAGTCATCGCGAAGACTCAGAGCAACCCAGCCAGCCAACCAGTTGAGAAATTCTTTTGGCGTGCGTTGCTCTTTACCATCTCCGATGGGGTCAAAAAAGATAGCAATTGAAGCGATCGCTTCTTCCAATCCTTTATCTTCCCATCCTTTAGGTTGAAACTTAATGTCATCCGTTGGTTGTGGAAATGGTATATTATCGTCAATTCCCAGTAATACTTTTTCAAATGCCAACAGAAACTGACCAACAAACGGATCTTCCTGGTAGATAGCAGGTAGATAATTCAGTAAACGATGAGGCGATCGGACTGGCATTATTATTCTCCGGCGTCTGATTCATTGGCGAGTTTGATGGTAATATCTCCCTTGTTAAACTGGAAATTTACCAATTCATGGTCGTTAACTTTCACGGCACTCAGTTGGTCATTGACTATTACTTTGCGCTGTTCGCTATCATTGGAAATGACTTTCACTTCCTCCAGTGTCTTTTTTCCATCTTTATCTTTTCTTGGGATGACATAATCAACCCCAGGTAGCCTGTCTAGTAATTCGTATATTTCTGAAATGTAAATATTGCGACCAAATTCCCATCCCTTCCCTTGCAATCCACCAGTTAACGGATCAAAAAAGTTATTTAGCGCTTCTTGTACTTTATCTTTGACAGTATCTTCTTTGGCTCCCGCTTTCAGTACGATGGCAATATTCACTTGGATTGTCAAAAAACTTGCTCTTACTACGTGTAGTCTTGTCGTCAGCAGCCTGCGGGGTTCCAGGTAATTCTTAACGGCTTCAAGCAATTTTTCAGTTGGTTGGAGTTCCAATTGTGATGGAGAATTGGCTGGAGCTGTTGGAACAATAATAACGCTAACATGACCAGGTTGTTCTAGCTCAACTGCGCCAGGAGTTGGTGATTCTAAGTTCCGACGAGGAAGACAACGAGCACGGGCTACTTTCTGCTGTTGCTGGAGTTTCTGCACTGCTTCGGTTTCATTAACAGCCATTGCCAAATCCTCAAAGTCTTTGCTGCTAACAGCACGGTTTGCTTTGCGAAGATTGACAATTTCTGTACGGATTTTGTCATTCAGCGTTTTCTCGTCTAAGGGTTGCAGTTCTCCTTTCTCATTGATGAGGGGGTATTTATTCTTGCCACTTAGATCCTTCTCGCTAATTAGATTCAGAAAAGCCTGCTTGTTAGCACTTGTTACCCGATTTAACCGATAAAGTAGCATTTCAGTGAGATAGGCAAACAATTCAATCAGCGTAATACCGGGATCGGAGGGGTTATGATTTGTCCACTCCGGGGCGTAGGTGGGAATTAAGCTCAGAGCTTCTTGAACTAAATCGTCGTAGGTGCGATCGTCGAGGTTGGGGAGTTGGAGAGGCATGGTTTTTTGGAGATGGGGATAAGGGGGGACAACAGGAGATATTTCACAATTTAAATAAGATTGCTTTAGCTATTTTCATAGAACAAGTTGATGGTGTGTCTGCCGGAGTAGACTAGAAAGCGTTTTGTATTGAAGATTGTTTTAATATTGTCTGGTAAGTTTTCGTCATCATGATCGGGATTGACATTCAAGCTGCGAATATAATCAACGCCAGTGACTGCTTCCAGCAAAGCATAGAAGTCTGATTTGTGGGGTATTCGACCAAAAGTCCAACCTAGTCCATCCAAACCGCCAGTCAGAGGATGTAAGAAATCGCTCAAGACTTTGCTAACATTTTGTTTGACTGCGCTGGCTCTTTCCAAAGATATTGGCACGATTTCTACGGTGACGCTCACTTCGACATACACTGGACCAACTACCCAGATTTTTGCTGTTGCAATGGCGTGGGTTTCCAGATAGTCCCGGACACGCTCGATGAGTTCCTGGCTGGGCAAGGGTTTGGGGTCTTCTGAACGCGGTACAATAATTATGCTCACTTCTCCAGGAGCTTTGGGAAACTGGGGATATGGATTTTGAATCGCCAGTGCGTTATCGTGCAAGTTGAGCAAGGGAACGCATTTTGCTCGCGCTACCTCAGGTGTTGCTAGCATTGCCAGGTCTTGATAGTCTTCAAAGGTAACGCTTCTAGTGCTGTGGCGAATTGTGCGCGGTGCTCGTTCTATTAAGGATTCTATGATTTCGGCATCGGCTCCTCCTGTTGAGGCTTGTGGATTGGTGGCGCTGTCAATGTAAGGAATGGTGGTTTTGAGTTGGATAATGGTGTTTTCGGCTCGGTTACCGACTATACCGCCACCCGTTTGATACTGAGTCATCCGCACATTTGCGATGCCAATTGGCGGAATCAGCCCGTTGACGCCATCGCCAAAGCGAATCTCCCCAGTCATGCGATCGATAACATAGTGGCGTTCTGCCTTTGGCAGCAGCGCTTCGCGATCGCGTGGTTGTGATCCATAAAAATCTGGCACTTCACTCCAGCGCACCCAAATTTCTTCAGATCGTCCGGTTTCATCAAGAGTTTCGGAAATAGCATTCTCACCATGTACTTTCTTGATACTTTCTTGTTCTTCAAATGAGGGCATTTCTGGCTCTCTAATTTCTAAATATTCACCTTTTAAAATTGGCGATCGCGTTGTGCGAAAAATTTGATTTTGTGTACCATCGCTAGAACCCAGAATTTCGTTGCGGATGGTGACGGCTTGGATAGCAGTTGTCGTGTTGAGTAGGACTTTTTTTAATTGGGGTTCTACAATATATTCACTTGTATTTGGTTCCTTATACACCCGCAACCAGTAAAGTTTCTCCTGTAAGTTAAAATTAGGTTTGATGAAAAAATCTTCAGGTGGTAGCAATTCCACTTTGGCAACAAAATCTTCGGGCGGTAGCAATTCCACTAATCCCGAATGGGTAAAGGCTTGAGTGTCATCTTGCTCTTGCAGCTTTTCCCAGTTGTTGCTTTTGCTCCAGTACTCCCAACTGAAGCGTGGTTGTGACGAAGATGAGGAATTTTTAGGCTTTAAATCTGGATTATAGACTGGATCATAGACAATATCTGCCAACTGGAAGTAGATGCTAAGGGTGCTATTCGGAAAACTGCTGCGACTTGCAGGTAAACTAAAACCCAAATACAGAGTTGGTTGAGAATCGGTAATGCGTTGAAACGGCTCAAAAGAACCGGAAGGAACTTGAAAACTAAAATCGTTATGGGTGACTATCTTCTCTGGCTGCTGCTCTGTCGTCGTTAAACTATAATCAACTTTTAACGAGTTAATTAAGGGTGGCTTGAAACTTGAAGGAATGAAAATATAACCTTCTGTTCTCTCGTCCCTTTCGTATCTAGCCTCTTCACCGTAATTGCCAGATTTAATCCGCACTCTCAACCAAAAACTTTCAATTCCATTAACGATTTTTGCCTGAGGATTTCCAGGTAAAATGAACTCTACGACTTGATCAGAGCCAGAGACGGTGAAAGCTTTTGTTGTGTCCCGAAACTTGACTTCTTGTGACAAAAGTGCATCAGGATCATCACGCGTGGAAGTGCCAATATGAACCCATCCCCCAGAAGTCCAAAGTTCCCATTCCAGTATTGGCTTGCGATCTGTCTCTCTTCCTGGTAAAGGTATTCCAAGATCTGCAAGATTTGCTAAGTCTACATGAAGGGTGACACGTGCACCACTTTTGGAAAAGGCTTCCCGATTTGCCAAATACAGTGTGTCTCCAAACTGGGGCTTTTCGCTAAACGGAAAGAAAGGTTTGCTTAAATCAATAGGTAATAAGTTAATAAATGCTTCTTCTATAGGTTGTTCTGTACCGCCCAAATTAGCAGAGAGAGTGACACTACGAATTGACGGTAGTTGACTGAGCTGGCTAATGGGTGTTTGCAATCGACAACCGAGCCATCGCTTTTTGTCTGAAGGAACAACTTTTTTGAGAACTTCGATAAAATGATTAAAATCGACTGTGCCACTTGTAGTCAGATTGTTTGTTTCATCCCTGATGCTAGAAACTGGGATAGGAAGGCGTTGATATTCAGAGCAAATTTCCCATTCTACAGTGCGAGAATCTGGGTTTTGGAGATTTTCCTCCAGTGTGAAGAACAAGGTCAAAGTTTGCAAATTGGAAGAGTTCAGCAGAGTGTCACTAGCAATGTAAAAACTATGGTCAATTGGATCTTTGCCTTGAAAAGCTTCAACAGCAACAGTTGCTATTTCACTGTTGTATTTAGTAATATCACTGTAATTAGCGTATAAATCTTTTTTGGGATCGCGGACAAAAATAGACTTTAACTGTGCTGCCGTAACGACTAACTCGCGTTCTGTTTCAAAAATCACCGGCTCATTTTCACCCTCGGCAGGTAGTGCTGCCACCTGAGTGCCAGTTGGGACAATGGTATCAACCTCAGTACCAGTTGCAAGAGTAAATAACAACGGTACTCTGGCGGGTTGGGGTGGTAAGCGGGAAGCACCCAGCAAATCTAAAAACGCCAGAAAATTTTTATACGGTACTGAGTTCAGCCGCTGAATGATGATTTCGGCGTAACGGGCAAATACACCAATCAGTGCAGCACTTATACCTTTGGGCTTTTGTGTATCTGGATCAAATTCTTGCCAATCAGGCACGTATTGCTGTAACAGATTTTGCACCTGTTTGGCAATATCTGTTGCAGTACGCTCATCAATTGGAGGTGGTTTTTTTGCCATCAGCCCGCACCCCTTTCTAGATAGAAGGGATAAACTAGGTTAAAGGCGTTATTTGTTGCCCGCACTTCATAATCAATGCTAATGAGGAGTTTGGAACCGTCACTGTCAAAAACTGATGTCACCTGAACATCTAACACATCAATGCGCGGTTCAAACAGTAGCAACGCCTCCCGCACAGCTTGAGAAACCTTCCCAGCCGTTGAAGCCGAATCCACTTCAAACACCAGTTCGTAAATTCCGCAGCCAAAATCTGGGCGCATTATCCGCTCACCTTTGGCAGTACCAAGGATGATCCAAACTGACTGGCGAATGCTTTCTTCATACTCTGCTGGTGCGATTGCACCATTCGGTACTGTCACCGGAAAGCCTACACCTTTTCCCAGAAAGGCTTTAAACATATCATTCTCCGTGTTAACCGATAAATACTGTGCCTGTTGCAATGACTCGTCCTATGGGTAAGTCTATTGGATCGTTGCAAGTAAGAGCCATGTCGCCAGCTCTTGCAGCCATTTTGCCGTTAATTCTGACGGTGGGGCTACCAATTCGGATTGTGGCTTTGTTAGATGGTGGTTTTTGGAAGGTTATGGGGGGGATTGGAATATGGGGTGGTGTGTTAAAAGCGGTACTATCTACTGTGGCGGCTGGCATTCCCATGATTTTGACGTTGCGGCTGAGATTGCCGTTAATGATGCCATTAAATGGAAAAGGCATTGGTACAGGTGATATTAATGGTGGCGGTACAATCACTAGATGTATGTCTATGGCAAGGATTTTATCGCCGTATTTTGCTGCTGGTAGTCCCATAGTGATGTTGTTGGTTAGGAGTGAGAGCTATTTTCAGGTAAATGAACTACATTTTTTGCCTCACGCAAAGTCGCAAAGGCGCAAAGGATTAAGATCGCAAAGGAGTTTGCTGTTAGTTAATTGAGATTTATCATTGCACCTTTGATATTTGTTGTGGCTTTAGCTGTGATATCTATTCTGGTGTTTGCGTTGATGTTGGTGTTAGTTGAAGATTTGATATCTATTGTTTGAGCATCTAGTTTGATGGTGCCTTTGGGAGCAGATAGTGTAATATCTTTTGCTGATGTGATGGTAATTGTGTTTTGGGCGGTATCGAATTTGAGGCTGTTATTGTTGGTTTTGTCGATGATTTCGATGGTTTCTTTGCCGTTTTCGTCATTTAAACGAATCACATGACCGCTGCGTGATTTTATCAGGCGGATGTTGTTTTTACCGTCGGCGTTAGTCTCTGGAGGTGTGTCTATACCATTCCATAAACCACCAATGATGTAGGGAAAACGCACGTCTCCTTGTTCAAATATGACTAGCACTTCGTCGTTGATTTCTGGTAGAAAATAAATGCCCTTTTGCTTTCCTGTCATTGGGGTGGCGATGCGTGCCCAGTTGCTTTCATCTGTGTCACTCAACCAGGGAAATTTGACTTTTACTCGTCCAAGTTTTTCGGGGTCTTGGTTGTTTGTAACAATGCCAACGACTACTCCGAAAATTCGGTCTTGCATTGTGTTTTGAGCATGGGTGTCAATCAGAATGTCCAAAAAATTCACTTTGCTTTTTATCCTTTTTAAGAATTTTTAAAATTGTTAGTTGTTGGTTTTCTTAGTAACTATTAGAAGGCATTCCTCCTGGCTGTAAAATGGGTATGGTAACCACCGCTACCGTTGTGGCTACCTCTGGCGTTGAAGCGATGACTGACTGAGGTAACATAGTACTGACCTCTGTACTGTTTACCGATGCGATCGCCATCAATTTTGATGACTTTGCCTGCCCGTATATCGGTGCGTCCTTTACAGATTCCTTCGGCTGTCATTAGGGTTAGCACTCCGGAATTGAAGTTGGCTTTGGCAAGTTGATCGGCTTCTGCTTGGGTCATAATTGGGTGATAGCTTATCGCTCCTGTCGCATTACCGAAGGCGCTCTGACTAAGGGCTGCGCCACTGTTTTTTCCTCCCATTTTGGAAACTTCGCTTCCTGCGATCGCTTGTCCAAGGATTTTATCTTTTTTTTTGAAGTCCCACCCTCGCACGGTGGTTTGAGCAACTTGACCGCTGGCGGTGACGCGGGGGTAAAATTCTAGCAGGTCTTCTTTAAAAGTTAAGGTTAAAATTTCGGGCTTGGCATTGCCCACCGGGCGGAAAAACAGTGTTTTGTCTTCCACTACGACTTCATACTGAATCTGGCGGGCGCGGGTTTGCAAAAATTCCATGTCGGTTTGGTTTGCTTGCAGCACGTAATCGTGAATCACTTTGCTGTCTGTCGTCTGGGGGGTTAAGCCTGTATCGCTTGCAATTCGTTGTGCAATTTGGCTGTCTTTGAGTTTGAGAAACGAGCGAGTTTTGCGTCCCCTTTGCAAGCGATGACGGCGATCGTAGCCCCGCACTGTTAAGCTGGGGGGATGGCTGAAGTGAAATTCTGGCTCTAGTGCGGTGATTTCGCCTACCATCAAAAGGTCTAATTTATCCTCGAAGTAACCAAGTTTGACTTTAACCTCTTTGCCGATCGCAAATTGTTGAGGCTCATCAATAAACTGAATGTCAGTTCTAGGAAACTCGTCGTCTAATCCAGCAAATTCTAAAGTAAACATGCTGGGTAAATTCACGTCTTCATCAAGATAAACGCGCACTAGTTCCATTTCCGCCTCTTTAGACAAGGGCGAGCCGTTGATGCTGACGTTAAAACGTGGTAGATAAAGTTGGTCGTTGTCGGTTGACATAGTTTCTGTTGATTAGCCCCCTCATATTAGTTCTGGAATGCTTAAAAGTGTTCCAATATCTAGGTGACGCGGATCATCTAGGTGGTTGGCTTCTGCAATGATGCGCCAACGTTTCGGATCTCCGTAGAGTTGAGCTGCAATACTGCTCAAGGTATCACCACGTTTGACGATGTGGGTGGTGAGTTCTGGATCTGTCTGGCGTTGATCGTCTAATGGTTTTAAATATTCTCTAAAGGTGACACTCAATTTAGCCCGAACTGGAGTACCATCTCTTTTAAAGAGCGTGAAGGTTTGTGTGAGACTCGTGACGACTCCCTTAAAAGGAAAGTCGGAACCGCTTGGAGCATTCCCCCAAGTTACGAGACAGACTGGCGGCTTTTTGGTAGCTCGTTCGATGCGGGTGAGTGCGACAAGCTCGTTGGTTTTTTTGCGAACATCATCAATTTTTACACCATTAATCGGTTCGGTGACATCAAAGAAAAGTTCCGAAAAAGTCAGTTCACGGCTTGCACCACCACCAAATCTTAATGTCGGAGCATTCAGTAATTCTTCTGATTCAGTTTTCTCTCCAGTCGAATTGTTTGCCGTATTCCAAATAACTGTCTTTGTAATCGAATAGGAATTGGGATTGAAAGATACTTTAATTGGTTTGAGGGCAGATGGTGACTGTGGTGTTATTTCTAACTTTGCCACGCTTTGCGATGTCGCTCCTCCTAGTACCATAAGTTCATCCCCCGACGCTCATGTTCAATGGTTAACTGACGATAAAGAATGCGGCTCACTTGTTCGGCAATCTTTGCCACGTTGACTTCACTGGCGACTTTTGTTGTTTGTGCTGTTGACTCAGTACTTGCAGACATGGTGTTTCCCATCTCTGCGGCTGCGTCATCGGTAGGGTTTGATGTGGATAAAGTTTGACGGGCAATTTGTCGTCCCTGAACACTCATTGGACTGATTGCGCTCGTCTTTCCAGTCTGAGTGCTGTTATTGCTGACATTAGAAAACAAGTTTTCCCTTGAGCCTGTGCTAGCACTTTTACGCCAGATCATGTTCTGTTGTCCCACAGAGTTTACAGCTACAGGAATTTCTGGGGCGATTGCCGAAGGCATTGCGCTCTGCGCCATCGCCCTTTGGGCAGCTCCCTTGGGGAGCATCGCCATAACAGAAGTCTTCAAATCTCTCTGTTTCCATGTCCCTATGTCCTCACGTCCTGTTTGTTGTGTCGTTATTCCTCTCGTTAAGCTGACACTCTCAGCAGAACTTCTAAAAGCTTGGGAATCAGGTATACCTGGTTTGTATAAAGAACTAAGATTTTCAGAATGACTGGTATTTTCAGAAATGCGTTTGGGTAAAATCAAAGATTGAGAAAGCGCCTGGTTTCTACCTTCTTCTGATGCAATCTCTGGAGCTATAGCCGGTTCAAAATCAGGAGTTGGAATTGCTTGAGAGATATTTTGATTGTCATCAGATGTTACTTTCATCCCTGCTTCTGGTGAATAACTGGAATTTTCCGAATTGTGAGTTTTTTCATCAATGGGTTTTGCCAAAATCAGGTTTGGCTCTGACTGTAGAGATTGATAGATTGATGCAATTTCTAGAGCGACTAGTGATTGGTTTTGAATTGTATTATCCTGTTGGGTTAAATTTCCTCTAGATGAGTGTTCAATGTTTGTAGTTGATGTATGACTAGAATGAAAAGAACCGCTTTGATCAGCTTGTGAAGTTTCTCGTTGGCTGAGTTTGGGTAGAATCAAAGATTGAGAAAGCGCCTGGTTTCTACTTTCTTCTGATGCAATCTCTGGAGCTGTAGCTGGTTCAAAATCAGGAGTTGGAATTACTTGAGAGATATTTTGATTGTCATCAGATGTTACTTTGATTTCTGGTTCTGGTAAAACACTGGGATTTTCCGAATTGTGAGTCTTTTCATCAATGAGTTTTGCTAAAATCAGGTTTGGCTCAGGTTGTGGTGATTGATAGATTGATGCAATTTCTGGAGCGACTAGTGATTGGTTTTGAGTTGTATTATCCTGTGGGGTGAAATTTCCTCTAGATGAGTGTTCAATGTTTGTAGTTGATGCCTGACTAGAATGAAAAGAACCGCTTTGATCAGCTTGTGAAGTTTCTCGTTGGCTGAGTTTGGGTAAAATCAAAGATTGAGAAAGCGCCTGGTTTCTACTTTCTTCTGATGCAATATCTGGAGCTGTAGCCGGTTCAAAATGAGTTGGAATTACTTGAGAGATATTTTGATTGTCATCAGATGTTACTTTCATCCCTGCTTCTGGTAAAACACTGGATTTTTCCGAATTGTTAGTATTTTCATCAATAGGTTTTGCCAAAATCATGTTTGGCTCCGACTGTGGAGATTGATGTATTGATGCAATTTCTGGAGTGACTAGTGATTTGTTTGGAGTAATAGCATCAGGGTATTTTGCAACATTCTGTTGATCTGAATCTTTTTTCAAAAATGACTGTTCACTTTCAGTTTTTGATGAAATGCTAACATCTACATAATTGTTAGCAGAAATTTGCGATTTTTCATTTTCATCTATTATGCTGCGTTTTGGCAAAATCAAAGATTGCCCAGGCTGTTGAGATTGATCTAAAGTAGATGCAATTTCCCCAGCTACAGGTGGTTGATTTGAGGGTTCCGTGGGTGAGGAGATTTCCTGAGTATCATGACGATTTGCTGGAGTACTCGCAGGGGATAACGAACCTGACTCAGTTGGGGATGAATTGCTCGCATCCACTTTGGCTAAGGGAATTGCCTTGCGGCTAACCGGAAATTTGCCCTCAGAATGAGAATCGGAAGTATTGGCTGGCGTAACGGGTTTGGCGTAGACGGGAGGCGACGCATCACGAGACATCGCTAAAGAAGATGGTGCTGCTGTTTGATTTGCTGTCTGATTTGCTGTTTGATTTCCTATTTGATCTATTGTTTGATATACAGTTGGTAAACTTAAAGTTGGTTGCCTAGGAACTGGTTGGGATGATACAGCAAGTACTAGGTCTTCCTCCTGTGCTGAGGCATTTTCTTGGCTGTAGCGTCTTTGTAATTGGTCCAGCAATCTAGAACGCTGCACCATCCACCCTGGTACACGGGCAAACTGAGAGTCAAATGGGCGCACGTCAACCACTCCGGAAGGTTCGGTGCGACGGCGTTGGAGACGCTGCATCAGTGTGGCAGAGTGTTCGGTCACAGGTTGTTTTGATGAATCTGTCATATTAAAACTCCAAAGTTCAGCTCAGCCCTTTGTGAGCAAGTTCCACACTCTCAAAGGCAACGTTTCCAGAATCTGCCTTGAGTTCTGGTCCCGTCCACTTGTAGGGGAAAGCATCTTTAAAGTTCCAATACTTCATCGGAATTTTTTGCTGGTTTAACAAGTAAATGGTGCCGTTTCGACGTTTAAACTTGCCTGTGTCAATTGCTTTGCTCACCTCTTGATGCCATTTCCACAGACCATCAATAAAGGTAAGCCCGTGTTTGAGGATAAGTGGTTGATATTTGGTTGGACCGATAAAGCGGTGTACGTATTCATTCACGCCCCCTTCACGGTAATCATAGTATTCAGTTTCCACTTGCAAACCGCTGCACTCAGAGAAGCCTCCCACCAAAATGCCTTCAATTTCAATCAAGAAATTAAAAGCTCCAAAAGGATCTAAAGAAACACCTGCGGCACTCGTGGCGGCGGTAAAGGCAGTATTCACGCCCACAGAAGGCATTTTCTTGGCTCCTTATAATTAAACTTGATAATTAAACTTGTTCGTTAAAGCGTTGATTGATATCAGCAATCTCTCCAACCCAGCGTAAGCGTTCTGTATGTTCCAGCGCTAGGATATGTTCGTGCGACCAGTGGAAGTGATAAGCAATATAGGCTACCTCCTTATACAGCCGCTCCAAGGGGTAGCCGCTTATCCCCCCGCGCTACTGAGTTCCACATCAAACTGTTTCTCACAGTAGGGGCATTGGGTACGCACCCGGTCGTGTCCATTTTGATTGATGCGACAGTAGAGGTCTTGCAAATACCCCAAATCGCCTGCAAACAAACCCTCAATGACTTTAGGGTTGATGTGCTCAAGCGTACCGAGTTTAGTGATAACTCGTGAGAGCAAAATCATCAGCAAATATGCCTGATTGCTACGCACGCGCGGATCTTTGAGTGGGGCAATTTCATCTAGAGCGGTTGCTAAACGCATGACACCTTCTCGATGCAGATTACCGTCGGCATCAACATAGCCCATTGGTAAAGTGAAGGAAAATTCGGTCTGTAGCATAAGCAGAAAGTTGGGAGTGTGGGAGATCATTGACGAATGGCATGCTCATTCAAATGCGATCGCGCTTCATGATGTGCTGCACTTTGGACCTGGCTGTTCTTCCACCAAGTCTGCAAACGTCTCATACCAAGGGGGTAACTCAATATGAGTTGCGCCCGTCGTTGCGTAATTTGACGAGTAGTACCAGAAGCCGCCAAGACTCTGGAAGGTTTTCCTACGATTTAGGGCTTCCTTCGCGTCGGACGCTGCTTGCTTTGCCGGATCGCCCTGAACCGCCAGCCAACGCCAGGACGCAATGCTCGGATCGGATGGAAGCTTCTGGTTATATTGGTTTTCCACACTGACGATATCGGCATAATCAAACACTGAACTAGGGGGCGACGCAATACCTGGATTGACGAGCACTAGTTTCGATTTTCCAAATGTTCGGACTTTCTGAGCACGCTCGGTATTCCAGGATATCTTTGTCGGGTCGGTTTCGTCGAAGAAGACGCCATCATAACCTGCATTCATCGCCTGAGTGATTTTGGCATCAACAACATCGCTTGGTTCGTTACCAGAATTCAGCCGGATATACTGAATCGCCCGTCCATGACTCTGATGCACATAGCTAGGGATGTCGCTACGACCCTCAAGAGTGTCGCCAAAGATGATAAAGTTCGGCTGTTTGCTCGTGATGGTCTTCAAAATCGAATCTTCTGAAGCAGGGTTACTAATAGATCCGTAGTAAAGCACGAACAGTCCGTTGCCATCAGGACAGCTTCCACTGTATGCATAGGCAGAAGCCGGCTGCCATATCATCATAATCCCAAGAATGAGGGCAGTGACAAAAGCAACTAATGGCAGCAGTGTACGTGTTTTCATTATCTCTCCTATCTTAAGTATTATTAACTGTGTTATTGCTAAATAATTAGGACTTACGCACGCTCACAAATTGACCATCATATGCATCAACGGATAATAATCGTTTCAGGCTTGTAGGGGTGCAAGGCCTTGCGCCTCTACGGTGGGTAATAATAGTTTCATGCGTTAAAAAATCAAACGTTGAGGCGCTAAAAATGCCTACTGCATATCTGACGTTTTCTGTCAATGCGTAAGTCCTAATAATGAGCAGCAATTGCATCTTAGGAAATGAACCAGATTCGAGCGGCTGTTGACTAACCTTTGACGACTTCCTCATGGACTATTTCCAAGGTTTCAATAGCGACTTCGTTACTGGTAGAGTTAAACGTGGGACCTGTCCACTTGGAGGGCCATGCCTTCCGCAGATTCCAGCGCAATTTCTCCTCTTGGGCTTCGTTGTACAAGACGACTGACACGTTTTTACGTTCAGTTTTGCCATCAATCACCTTTTGCCGCCATTGCCAAAGTTTATCAGAGTCGGTAATGCCGCGTTTGAGTGTGATGGGTGCATATTTGTTCAATCCGGTGAGTTGACGCACGTGATTCGGGTCAGTACCTTCCCGGTATTCTACTGGATCGGTAGTAGCATCCAGACCGCTGCATTCCTGGAAGCCTGCTTCGCTGATGCCATCAATTTCAACTTTAAAATTAAAGCCACGATACGGATCAGGCATGGAAAGTCTCCTTAGGTTCTAAGTTTGGTGATTATATGATTTCGACTGCGCCGACGCGGTGAATAATACGGACAATGATAAATTCGGCTGGTGAACTGGGAGCTAGACCAATTTCGGTGATAATTTCTCCGGTTTCACGACTATCTGATGGATTTGTTTCGGCATCACATTTTACATAAAATGCCTGCTCGCTAATTTGTCCCAACAAAGCACCAGCCCGCCACAGTTCTTCGAGATAAGCACTCAGTTCTCGCTCAATTCGCATCCATAAAAACGAGGTGTTAGGCTCAAAGGTTACCCAGAGCATATTCCGGTCAATCCAGCGTCCCAGAGTGAGAAAGAGCCGACGAACGTTGATGTAACGCCAGTTCTCATCCTGACTCAGTGTCCGTGCTCCCCAAACGCGAATGCCTCTGCCTGGAAAAGCCCGTAAACAGTTGATGCCGAGAGGGTTCAACTCGCCTTGCAAAGTATTGTCAACCGCAACTTCTAAATCGAGAGCATCAAAGATTTCTTCGTTGGCTGGGGCTTTGAATACGCCACGGGAGCGATCGCTACGGGCAATAATACCAGCAATGTGTCCACAAGGTGGCACTAAGTGACCTTTGACAAATTGGCCAGGGCGATCGCGCTGGGGATAATCTTGAGAATTTTTGATCCAAGGGTAGTAGAGTACTCCGTTGGCAGGTTCGTGTTGATTTGCTGCTAATTGATCACGTTGGTCTTTAATATCTCCCATGTCGGTGTGCCATGCATCAAGTATGGCAATGCGATCGCCCAATTTGGCGCAGTGAGAGAGTGTTGCTTGCTGTACCCGAATGATAGCATCTGGCTCTGTCAGAGTCATCGCATCAGGAATTGCCACCAAGTCCAAGTCGTTCAGGGGTTCCAGGTATTTCAAAGCATTCTTCAGAGCATCTTCCGGCTTTTGATTGAAATCAGCGCAAACCACATAGCAACGTGTACCGCCATTTTCAAAAAAGCCTGTGATGGCGTCTGTTAGATAGCTTCCAGATGTGCTCTGGTAGTGGTTAGTAAATTCTTGCTTGCGATGCAGGCTCAACACAGTATTTTGAGAATTTTCAAACAATGATGTTATTGCCAACTGAAATGTCTTGTCTGACGATAGCTTCAGCAATTCATCTCTAGCTGCAACAGACATCACGCCTTTAAAAACCAGCAGCTTGTTGTCAGAGTCGTAATTGATACCCTTCAAAGACTCAGGAAATTGCACCTCTTGGGGCAACCTTGTGAGAACAGCTTGAGCTTCTACAAACCCAAGAAATCCCGGAATGCCGGTGGGCAACGTAGTTTGGGGTTGCAAAAAAAACTCTTCTTTATAAACCCCTGGAGTTTTATAAACGACTGGCATAGGCTGTCTCCATTTTCGCAAGTAGGGGCGCAACGCCTTGCGCCCCTACTATTGATTAGTAGCGGAAAACTGGCTGATGCGGAAGATGACAAATTCAGCCGGACGCACAATCGCTACTCCAATTTCCGTGACGACTTGACCTAATTCCCGTAATTCTGGAGGATTGGTTTCGGCATCACATTTCACATAAAATGCTTCCTGCTGCGTATTGCCAAACAGTGCCCCGTCACGCCAGACGACGGTTAGAAAAGCTGAGACATTGCGAGTAATTTTTTTCCACAGTTCTGGGGTATTTGGCTCAAAAACAGCCCACTGTGTTCCTTCGTCGATGGATTCTCGCAAAAATAACAGTGTGCGGCGGACGTTGATATATTTCAGGTCTTGGTTATCGTCTCCGCCAATCGTCCGTGCGCCCCACACTAAAATATTATCATTCAGAACTCGAATACAGTTGACACCTTTGGGGTTCAGTCTATCCTGTTCAGCTTTACTAATCCGCTGGGTGACATCCAAAGCACCGAGAATTGCTTCATTTGCTGGAGCTTTATACACACCGCGTTCAGTATCTACACGGGCGTAGATCCCAGCTATGTGACCACTAGGTGGTACATCCAAGGAGCCATTGCTCACTGGATCGAATACCTTGATCCAAGGAAAATACCAGGCAGCAAGGTCAGTTCTTTTCGGCATTGAACCGGAATCGGCAGCAATTTTTGTCAATTTGAGCAGATCGCTCTCACTTTGTGGTCCATCAAGAATTGCAAAGCGATCGCCTGTTTCATTACAATGTATCACCAATTTGTCACGAGTGATTTCATCGATTTTTCCCGGCATGGCAACAAGAGCAATTTCATCAATTCTTTCAAACTCATCCAGGGCTTGTTGTAGGTCTTTATCTTCTTTAATCCGTATGACATAGCAACGGCTACCACCGTTTTTGAAAAATCCATAGACAGCATGAGCTAAAATGTTATGCCCTGAATCAGAGGAAAAGTCACCGAAGAACTTTTTGAACTGGCTAAAGTTGGTGCATAGTTTAGCCTTACCAACTTCTATTGGTTCAAATTGAGGTTGGTAATCTGCCGTGATCTCTGCCTTATCTGCCGGAGATACAGAAAACTTCACTTGTGAAAAGTGCTTTGTCTTATCAGGATCTGCCTTCTCATTTGAGAGAGTGACTGTCATCTTGTCAGCAGGGGCACCACCTACTCGGATCTCAAATTTTGCATCCGTTTTTACAGGGTAATAGTTCAGTTTGAAGGTGGCTATCTTACCATCGCCTGTACCAATTCTCTCATTTTTCACAGCAAGCAGGGGCTGATCGAGTATATCTGGCACAATCATCCCGATGAATCCTGCTGTACTAGTGCTAACTCCTGCGATCGCTTTAATTGCTGACGGTATTTCCTCAACGTAAACACCAGGCGAAAAATATTGAGGCATAACCCCTCCTTTGAAAGAAATGATGTTGGGTGCGTTGCTGAATTTGACTTACAGCTATTTTCAGGTAAATGAACCACATCTTTAATTTGTCTCATGCAAAGATGCAAAGAGGAGCACAACAGTGGCTTCTCTTGTGAATTCTTAATAGTTGTCACTGAAATCAACTTATGCAGTTGATCAAAGGTGATTTATAAAAAAAGTGAAAAATTTAAAGGTCGTCAGCTAACTGCAACAGTTTGCAATTGGGTGCGATACAGGTTGTAGGAGCAGACTGCTTAGACCACAGTTCCCGTTAAAGGTACTGGCACGAGATTGAAATCATCAACAGGTGTTTTTTTTCCTGCAGTCAGTGTCACTTTTTGGCTAGATATCTCAAACCCATTGAGCAAAACCTGGACGTTAGGCTGACTTGCCACGATGCCGGATAAAATATAGTTGCCCTCCTTGTCAGTAAAAGTTTGGGTTTCGCTGCCGCGCAGTTGAACTAGAGCGTTATGGATTGCCAGACCATTATCCTTACGCTTAACCTTTCCAACCAATTGTGTAGGAGATAGTTTGATCTTCGCTTTCAAGTCGAACTCCGGTGGTTTGCCATCTTCGACTTGTTTGACAATGACATTCGCTACAGTCGCTGTACCATAGCGGGTTCCTAGATTTGGGGCTGAAACATTCAAAGTATACTCCCCAGCTGGCAGATCTATGAAATAGAAGAAGCCATCTTCACGAGTTTGGGTTTGCAGATTGTGTTCCACAACTTCAACCACCACAACCGCAATGGGCTGATTGGTCACTTCGTCGGTTACAGAACCTGCGATCGCTACTCGGTGACGAGTTTCTTCAAATGCTGCTTTTGGTGTTGCGGCAACACTACTGAGTGAATTTTCTGTAGCCATTTTACATCATCCTGAACCTTGCTTTTGTTCCAATTTAATGGCTGTTTCAGTAACCAAATAAACCTCATCTGGTGTAAAGGGTTGAACGGGAATTGTCACCACGTAACTCAAACCAGCTTTCAGCCCTCCTTCAAAAGCAGACCAAAATTCCCAGCCATTCGGAATGCGTTCGGGTTGAGAGACCCACGCACGCAATGGTGGCATCGGTGGTACCGAGGGATTGTTTTTGGGATCAAATTCTCCTTGGAGTATCTCTGAGGGCAAAATGGGATAGCGTAGCAAAGCTTTTAAAAGATTTCCTAAAAGCCAATGCTCATCCGCAACTTCTTTTGTCCAGACAGTGATCATATACGACAAATCCATGCGAACAGGATCTCTGGTTTCGCTGCCCATGACCCCATTGCGGGTAAGAAATCTTTCATTACTCCGCAATTCATGGTTTTCGCGGATATCGTAGAGAAAAAGATTAATTTTTGGCTTCTGTGGCTTGGTTTCCCAGTCTTTATCCGGCATCTCAAATGTGATGTCGGTTTCGGTGGTCTTAATCGGCACTTTCTGAATCAACAATTGTTTCAGGGTCTCATCAAGGTCTTGAATCATTGGTTGCTCCAGAGTTAATAATTAATGATGATTGAGAAGCTCGCGCTTGGTAGGCAGTTTTGGATAAGCGCGATCGCCCAAGAAAGACTGCCGGAGGCGATCGCGCTTATCTATAAGTAAGAATTATCGAGATCTTTTCACGAAATAGCAAATTCTGTATGTTTTCGTTCTTCGAGTGATTTGAAGCTCAAGACGATATGGTCTTTGGGAATTCCAGCAGCAACTAGCTCACCTGCGATGCCTTCTTCTGTACCATCATGCTGAATCCAGAGCATGTTATTAATAATATCAATGTGCAATAAAGTTCCGTAGATGCGATAACCATTTTGCCAGCCAGTTTCTACTAAAAGGTAGCGATCGCGCTGTTGATCAAACACCAATTCGACTTGAACCTGGTCATCATTACCGAGAAAGTCAGCATAGTCCTTGAGGATTTTTTCAACAACATCACGATACTTGGTAGTCAGTGAATCCATTGAACGATCGCCTCCTTTGTGGGATCGAAGGTAACTAAACGAATAACGCCATCTTCAATTAAGGTCTGACCTGCTTCTTCTTCAAAGACTCTTTTTCGGGTGTCTTCATTTACTGCCAGATACAGTGTATAGTCAGGATAGTAACGTTTCAACAAGCGAGCGTACAGAACGAACTGACCGACGGCTTCTTCCAGGTCTTTCATATCTGAAGGACGGGTGAAACTCTTGACCTCAATTGCTATCTTTTCGGTTAAGCGTTCGGCTGCTAGCAACTGCTCTGCACCTAAATCCACAAACAGGTTTCTTCCACGAGCTAGACGAATCCGCAATGGGTCATGGGTGATTGTCCAGCCATCTTTAATGAGAGCGTTTTTAACCGTGTCGTGATAGATGTCTTTGGCAGGCATAGTGTCTTTATTGTATCGTAGCTGTTATTTGGCTTGGCAAGGATAGCTCACTCTTTTGGTTGTCAAAGCAATTCAGACGCGATGCGTCTGCGGGGCGCACTCTGTACCATCGCATACTTGAAACTCAAGGCGATCGTTCCTATGTTCCCAAAACCCAATCACAAAGCGAGCGCATTCTTAATCACCAAAGCAATTGCCAAGCGATAACTACACTCACGCTGCCCTAACGCACATCTTCTCATACCAATCTGTAGGTTGGGGAGCCACTTGTGGTGGGCGGGTTTCCCTCCTTTTTGCAAAGTGGCGTTAGAGCGGTAGCGACACCCCACTTTTCCTACGGTATGAAGGCATTAGTTAAAGTAAACCGTAATGTTTCAGGAATGTGTGAAGATTGAGTTGTTGGGTTTCATACTTCAACCCAACCGAAGGGCGATCGTACTATATGGTTGGCGATTACACTACCTCATCTCTATGGAGAGCACTGGGTTGAGGAACGACCCTGTTCCGATCTGAGCCATGTGCCATGTTTGGGTGCCCACAGCTGTGCCGTACATCTTGAAGAAGAACAGTGGGTCGCCGCTTGACAGGGTTGTACCTGCATCTCTCCTCACGTAGTTTTCCATCGTAATATAATCTCCTCCATCCTTGGCCACAACTGTTCCCCAGTGATACTCGAATAAGTCTCTGCCTTGTCCTTGTGCAGCCTGCACTTGCTGTGGTGTGGCCAGGCTCACTGTCGTTATGGCGCTCCCTATTCTCGGATTCATCAATTGATTGATATTTAGCTCTTGTATTGCAATACCTATGGCCTGGTCATTTGCTCGACTTCTTCCTAATTGTTCTATTTCTCCCGCTACCAAATCCATAAAATTAGTGTATGCATCAATGTCATCTTGCACTCGGTTTGCTTTTGAGGCGTTCAGGAACTTGTTTTGGTATTCTGCACTGTACGTCGGCTCTCGTTGCGGCGCCACTTTATCCAATAACGCTATGGCTTTTTTGTTCGCCTCATTTATCGCTGAACTCCCTGTTACTCCTCTGTTTCCCGACACGAATTGCGCCATTTGGTCACACGCCTGCGGCGTCGTTACTTCCAAGCCCTCCTGCTTCTGCTGCTTAACAATCGGCTCCACCTTGTACAATTTTTTCGTCTTACCGCTCGTTAGGGCTAGATATTCTCGACCCTTGCTGAGCAAGACACTACCGTGTAGCAATTTGTTTGCCTCTTGAACCTTTTCTACAGTGGCAAAGAAGATCTTCGCTTCTGGCGTATCCTCAATCGCTAGATCGCTATTTTGTGATATCCTCAACGGTACTCGGCCGTTGTATATCAGGTTGACTTCCCCTTCTTGATTAGTCCATCCTCCTGTGTTGTACTCTTCCTGTCTTACAAAGAATGATTCATCATTTTGAACGTCCTTGCTTCTTAATGTGTCGAACTTCTTCTTTCTCTTGGTGGGATAGTTAGGCGCAGAGGGTAGGATTGTTGTGTATCGTTGTAGCACCGCGTAATCGGCGCGTCCTTGCGCGATGTCTTTCTTTGTCCTCGTTTTTGCTTGTGCTGAAGTAGTTGAAGACCCTGGTTGCTCCCGTATCAACTCATCCCCCAGCAAGTACTGTGATCGCTGCACGCCCGTTCCATTCTGCTGCACCACATGCGTCAACTCATGAGCAATCAACTCCTGCCCCTCTTGACTCCCAGGATTATATTCCCCCTGTCGAAAAAACACATCCTGCCCCGTCGTGAAAGCACGAGCCTGAATTGATTGATTCAACTGGTTAGATTGAGCACCCGTGTGAACCTTCACCCCACTAAAATCAGCACCAAACGCCTGCTCCATCGGCTCCCGGATATTATTTGCAAGGGGCACTCCACTACCTCGCGCCTGTTGAATGCCATCTTCTATACTTGAGTCAACGGTTGTTGCATCACTCGTAGCCATCCGTTGAATATCCGGTTTCATTTGTGCTTTTTCTTCTTCCTCTGGCTCCATCCGCTGCACTGGCTGTTGACTTGCAGATGAAATATTGCTCACCACTTTTTTCGCTACCCGATCCGCTTCTTGTTCATACCTATCACCCACAGCACCAAGGCTGAGTTTAGCTTGAATCTTGGAACGCTCTGTTTGTCGCGCTTGCTGCACCACCTGCTGTACGTAGCGATTTCCGTACTGTCTTTGCAACTGTAGCAGAACGTGTCTGCTGTGAACAGGGGCGCGATTGAGGATGTCAGCATGGGCTTTTGGCGAGGGAGTGTTGCCAATGCGACTCATTATCTGCTTGCTTTGGGCTGAGGCGGTACTCTGTTGAGCTAATGATTCTGTTTCCTGCAACCGGGCTTGTTGCAGATGGTGGGACTTGCTTTTGGCAAATGTTTCCTGCTTTACCTCGCCCATAATACACCTCGTTTGTGACAACAACTGAAAAATGCAATGCTAAAACGATTGGGTGAATTCAATGCAATTCAACAACTGCAACAATCATGAGTTAGCTTGAGCTAAAACTCTCTATCTAAATAGCTGCTAGTACAATTAACTCATGCAGTCACACAGTTGAGTTAGCGATAAAAATAAAAATTATGGCAGCAGATATGCTATTGCTCCTAAAGCGCGATGTAGAAGCCGCCGCTGCGCGATGGCACGAAGTGCCCGCCAAGGGCGATCGCCTAATCTTTGTGTTCATCATTCATCTTTGTGCTGAAGCTAAGTACACATCTTAGTTTGATACCTTGTCTTTTCCTGATTTTTCAGCATAATTTCTAATTGACAAAAGCAGTATTACCTTAAAATATTCCGAATGGATCATAATCAGAAAAAACCTGGTTTGTCACTCTACAGCGTAAGAAGTAAATTGACGTTTAAACGGGGAATAAAAACCGATAACTATATCTGAGGAAGGTATACCTAACTCAACTAACGTCTCGGCAATAAGTTCTTCTGTACCATTATATTGAATCCATATCTTTCCATTTTGGATATCAAAATGCATTATGGGGCCAAATACTCGCTTGTCACCCTGCCAACCTACATAAGCTAGTTGATAGTGGTCGTTTTCATTGTCAAAGATTAGTTCTGGCTTAATAGTATCGGTATTAGAGCTGATTTGTGCATGTTCTGTTAAGATTTGTTTGATGATTTGTCGATAGCGTTCTATTTTATCCATTGCCGAATCTCCTCGTTTTTGGGATCGTAAGTTACTAATTTAACTTGGTGACGTTGAAGCGTGCGTTGGACAAAAGCAAGTTGGAAAAAATCTAAGTAGGTTTCATGTGGAACTGCTAAGTAGACAATTCGGTCGGGTTCATTTTCCTCCAACGCTTGACAGTAATTAAGGTATTGACCAAGGGCTGTGTGAAATTCATTGATATCAGAACCTGCAATAAAACTTTTAATTTCAACCGCGATTTTTTCGGTATCGCGTTCTGCTGCGAGCGCACTTTCTGCTGCTAAATCTATTTGTACTTTAACTGCATCACTAATACGAATATATAAAGGATAATTGGTAATTCTCCACCCATCTTTGATTAAGGCATTTTTTACCTGTTGATGGAAAACATCTTTAGCCATTAAGTATTTTATTTATTTTCATGTATATGAAAGAAAACGAGATTCTGGTAAACAAAATTATACTTCAATGCGGTTGGTGTTAGAGCTAAAAACCTGATGCATGCGTAGGTTGGGAAGTGTCCTCCCCAACCTACACCTTATCCGTATTACCTTATATCTATTAATAGCTCTCAACAAAATCAACTCATGCATTTTTGTCAAAAATCTTCTTCATTCACCAAGCGTCCCATCTTCTGAAACTCCCGCTTTGTCGCCTGGAGTAAGTACTTCATCGCCACACATTCACCATCTTCTGCAGCCAGAAAAGCTGCAGCCAAAGCAATATTGCGAATATTTCCTCCAGCTAATTTAAACTTTTGCGCCATCAGCTTCAAATCCACATCTGTTCCTAACGGTGTTTGCTGGGGAAAAATCTTCTGCCATATTTGCAGGCGATAGTCTGCTTCGGGAAAGGGAAATTCAATAATAAAGCGGATGCGGCGGGTGAATGCTTCATCTAAATTTTGGCGTAAATTAGTAGTCAGAATTGTGATGCCTTCGTACTCTTCCATTTTTTGCAGTAGATAGGCAATTTCTAAGTTAGCATAGCGGTCATGGGCGTCTTTTACCTCAGAACGCTTACCAAACAAAGCATCGGCTTCATCAAATAATAAAATGGCATTGGCATCAACAGCTGCTGTGAAGACGCGATCCAAGTTCTTTTCTGTTTCGCCAATATACTTGCTAACAATTTGCGATAGGTCTATTTTATAAAGATCCAACTGCAACTCGTTAGCAATAACTTCCGATGCCATTGTTTTGCCTGTACCGGGTGAACCGGAAAAAAGTACGTTGACACCCTTACCTAAAGAAAGCTTTTGCTCAAATCCCCACTGTTCGCAGACTATGTGATGATACTTTACCTGATTGCAAATCTCTCGCAGTTGCCTGAGTTGGTCGCTTGGTAGGATGATATTATCCCAAGTGTGCTTTGGTGAGATTTTGCGTGCTAGTCCGGTTAAATCTTGCCCTGATTGCTTGCGTGCGGCTGCGAGCAATTCGTGGAGGGTTGGTTGCACATGTGACTGAGTGAGAGTTTGAGCAAAAGCAGCATTCTTCCAGCGAGTTTGGTTGCAAGCAGTGGCGATCGCTCCATCAATTTGTTCTGGTGTTAAGCGAAAGCGATCGCTTAATATATCAATATCTTGTTGATTGAGTACAATACCCATCTTCACCAAATTCGCCTGCCAGTAAGCTTGACGTTGAGCAAAGTCTGGCATGGAAAATTCGACAGCGATCGCATTCATCAAGTTAATTTTGTCTGCATCCCACGCTTTTGTACTCGCTAAAATTGTTATTCCTTTAGTTTCCTGGAGAATGGCAAGTAGTTGCTGATACACAGCATATTGCCCCTGCTCAAGTAAAACATCTAATCCAGTCAAATATACTATTGCTTTTTGGAATTGCACTTCTCGGAATAGTGATTTCAAAGCAGTATTAAAATCAACTTGTATTTTTAATAAAAGCAGTAAATCTGCGGTAATAAGAGGAACACCAAGTCGGGAGGCGATCGCAACAGCTGTGCGTTGTTTCCCAACCCCATGGGGACCATAAAAATAGAGCCTTAGTGGTTGTTGAGTTTCCCAAGCCTGTACCATCAATGCTTCCAGGGAGCGCTTGAGTGCCATATCTAACGGTAGTTGTTCTAGGGAAATGGCAGGAGTAAGATGGAGTTGGCTAAAGTGACTTAATCGCGAATCGAGTGCTTGATGTCCCAACAGCCAACGGATAATTTGTTCATCAAGTTTGAGATAATAAGCTAAGAGTGGTGGTTGAGTTCGATTGGGATCTGGAATTAACTCAAGTAACCCCTGCCGAATCAACGGAGCATCGGGAGCAAAATGAAGCCATCGCGACAACTTTGCTGATTCTGAAGCGCAAAGTAGATTGAAAGCTAACTCTATAGTAGGTCGCGATCGCGTAACATCATCTTGCAGATAAGCGTAGATTCTTTCGTAACGTAGATCAATTTCGGGTGCTAAAGCAATAATTATCACAGCCATATCAAATGCCGATAGTTCAAACGCCTCTTGCAACCTTTTGAAGTTGGGATTGTGTTGTATTTCTTCAAACAAGAATTCCACATGATCATCACTCGCCAAAAAATGTGAAACTCCAGGCTCTCGTTCCAATGAGCCTTCTACATCATCTTGATTGACATATAAACCTCGGTAAGGGTCTCCTGCTGCATCTGAACCATAGACAACCTGTGCTTTAGATACCGCTTGTTGAAGAAGTTTATCGAGCGATCGCAATACTAAGCTCATGTGCATTGTACAGTAAACTAAGAGTGTTTTCCTTCAATGACCGCTTCAGCTTCATGCACTAAGTTTCGCAGTTTTTCTAGTATCTCACTTTTAACGTCTTTCCATAAACCGCGCTTGTGTGCTTCTAACAATCTTTCAGCCATGTCACGCAAAGCATATGGGTTCTTTTGATAAATAAATTCCGAAACAACTGGATCAAACACATACGCCTGTGCTATTCCTTGGTACATATAATCTTCTACACATTTTGTCGTCGCATCGTAAGCAAATAAATAATCCACAGTCGCCGCCATTTCAAAAGCACCCTTGTAACCGTGGCGCATCACTCCTGCAATCCATTTAGGATTCACAACGCGAGAACGATACACCCGTGCGATTTCTTCTCTCAGTTGACGGACTCGCGGTTGAGCAGGAATGGAATTATCACCAAAATAGGTTTGGGGATTTTCTCCCCGTACAGAACGTATCGCAGCAGTTAAACCCCCCTGAAATTGATAGTAATCATCAGAATCAAGCAAATCGTGTTCGCGATTGTCTTGGTTTTGTAACACTATCTGCATTTGTCGCAACCGCATTTCAAACGCTTCTGGCGCTGAACGTCCTTGTTGAAGGGGTGAAGGGGATGAGGGAGATGAGGGAGATGAAGGAGGAATTTCTCCCCCTGCTCCTCTTCCACAAGAATAGGCATAGCAACTCCAGTTAATATAAGCACGAGCCAAATCTTGGTCATCTGTCCAATTTTGCGCTTCAATTAAACCTTGAAGTCCTGCACCATAAGCACCGGGTTTAGAACCAAAGATACGGTAGCGCGATCGCACTCTTGCTTCTGGTAAACTTAAACCAAGTTTTGTCCAAAAATCAGTCTCTTGATGAACTTGTGCGGCGAGAGGATTTTCCTGTGGCGGTTCGTCTAAAGCTGCTACTGCTTGCACAGCCGAGTCGAATAAATCAATCAAGTTAGGAAAAGCATCCCTAAAGAAACCAGAAATTCGCAACGTCACATCCACACGGGGACGTCCCAAAACAGAAAGCGGCAAAATTTCAAAATCCACCACCCGCCGCGCCACACCATCCCATACAGGCTGCACTCCAAGTAAAGCTAACGCCTCAGCAATATCATCACCTCCAGTCCGCATTGTCGAAGTTCCCCACACAGATAACCCTAGTGTTTTCGGATACTCACCTTGCTCTTGTGCATAACGTTCAATGAGCGCCTCAGCTGCTTTTCTACCAACATCCCAAGCAGTTTCTGTTGGGATAGCACGGATATCGACAGAATAAAAATTTTTACCAGTTGGCAGGACTTCCGGACGTCCCCGTGTTGGTGCGCCAGCGGGAGCACTTGGGATATATCCGCCATCCAGTCCGTGTAACAAATTGGTAATTTCTTGGTGAGTTTGTTGTAAAGAAGGAAGAAGAGTCGTGCGTATCCAGTCGAGGACGGTTCTGAGTTCTGTTAGCGTAGCGGGGCGAAGCCCGTTCTGAGTTCTGAGATTTTCTACGAGTTCGGCGGCTTGTTGTTCTAAAAATTCGACTGCATCGCCGACAGTGCGACAGGAGTGTTGAGTTTTGTCAGCTAAAGTCTGAATATCTTGGACTGATAGCTGAGTACTGAAATCAGCAGTGAGGGGGTCAAAATCTAAGTTCAAATCTTGAGCCAAAGCACGAGTCAATCCGATATGATGGCGATTGGGATGACGCGCGATCGCGACAATTAAATCTCGTAACTGTCGCCCTTGAGGACATTGTCCAAAAATATGCAATCCATCGCGGATTTGAGCTTCCTTTAATTCACAAAGATAACCATCAAGTGAAGGTAAAAGCGAAAAATCAAAATTCAAGACAGAAGATTCCTGTTTTTGCTGAATACCTTTTCCCTTTTGCTTCAATTCTAAATCCAAGAGAAGATTTTCTTTAACGATGAGTTCGCGTATGCGATCGCGAATGATTGTTAAACGAGATGGATCTAAACTCTCCGCCTCATAATACTCATCAATCAAATTTTCCAACTCATGCAAAGAACCATAAAGTTCTGCACGAGTTAGAGGCGGCGTCAGATGATCCACAATCACTGCTTGAGCGCGACGTTTCGCCTGCGAACCCTCACCAGGATCATTCACAATAAACGGATACAAATGGGGAAGACTTCCCAAAGCCACTTCCGGATAACATTGACTCGACAAAGCCACACTTTTCCCTGGTAACCATTCCAGATTTCCATGCTTCCCCACATGAACCACAGCATCAGCACCAAAACATTCTCTCACCCAATAATAAAAAGCTAAATAATCATGAGTTGGTTCCAAATCCGGCGCATGATAATTCAAACTTGGATCAACATCATACCCCCGCGCCGGTTGAACTCCCACAAAAATGTTACCAAGTTGAATTCCCGAAACCGCAAAACTCTCCTCCCTCTGTTCCTCTGCGCCTGTGCGGTTCGTTTCAAAAACACCTCCCCACCTCTCGCCAACACTTTTCTGCACGGCTTCCGGTAACGAAGCAAAAAACTTCTCATACTCCGCCAAAGAAACACTTTGCATCACCGGACGTAACTGTCGAGCTTCCGAGTCATTCGTGACTCCAGAAGTCAGACATTGAATCAACTCATCCCCAGTAGCAGGAATATTTTCCACCCCATACCCAGCCAACTGCAGAGCCTTAAGAATTTCTACACAACTCGCTGGCGTATCCAACCCTACACCATTTGCAAGGCGTCCATCACGGGAAGGATAATTTGCCAAAATCAGCGCCACGCGACGTTCTTGAGGTGGTTTACAACGCAAACGTACCCAGTTAGCAGCTAAAGAAGCGACAAACTCAATGCGATCGCTCACTGGTTCATAAACCACCACATCAGTTTCCAAAGAGGAATTGCTACTTTGTACCGCCTTAAAAGACACAGCACGACTGATAATTCGCCCATCCACTTCTGGAAGCGCCACATTCATTGCAATATCGCGGGGTGAAAGCCCTTGAAATTGCGCCTCCCACTGCTCAATCGAACCACCACTGAGGATAACTTGTAACACCGGCACATCCAATTTTTGCCACAAATCAATCTGTGGTATTTCTGTTTCCAACTGCGCTAGAGAAAAACTAGTTGTATTCAGCAGCAGCGCTATTTGCCGAGTGTCCTTGGGTTGAAAAAACTCACACAACTCCGTTTGAACATCAACATCACGCAAAGAAGAAACAAAAATCGGCACAGGTGTCAGATTTCGCTTTACCAAAGCAGCGCAAAAAGCATCAATAACCTTAGTATTTCCCGCCAAATAATGAGCACGGTAGAAAAGAACGCCTACTTTAGAAGTCATCGGGAATTGGGAACCGGGAACTGGGAACTGGGAATTGGAAACCGAGCATTGCCCATTGCCCATTGCCCATTGCCCATTGCCCATTGCCCACTCATACAACCCTACGCGAGGAACAATTCGCGGTGCTGGAGGATTAAAAGAAGTTGAAAAGCAAGTATCACAGATAAACTGGAGAGCGTTGAGAATATTTTCGACTCCACCCTCGTAAAAGTATCGCCATACCTGATTCACAGTCTTCAGAGGTAGGGTAGAATCCAAGATAAAATCGGGGTCTATTGCGTCGTCTCCTGGTATTACAATGAGGGTTGTACCATTACGTTGCACAATTTCCTGCACAACTTCTAAGCCATAAGCCCAGTAAGAACGTCCTCCTAACAGGCGGAGAATAATAACCTGAGCGAACTCTAAAACTTTTTCGGCATAGCTATCAATACTGACTTGTTGCTGTAATTGCAGCAGGTTGGCAACTCTTAAAGCAGGAAATGTCGTGGGTAATTTAGGTACAGCAGCCGCCAGAGTTTGAATGTCGGTATCAGCAGACGTAAGAAACACTATGGGAGCAGGGGTTTGTTCTAGAAAAATGATACTTTCCGATTGAGGATTCCATCCTCCCGATGTAGCATTAATACGATGCATAATCCTGTCTTACCATCTTAAACTGTTGGTTAGGACACAGTACCAAAAATTTTTGAGTAACAGCAAATAGCCTCCTTTAACTTCTATTTCTAACGATGTCTAGTTCTGCCGATTTGAGCTTCTCTCAAACTTTGCCTAGTAATGTGTTTGATCAGCTTGGGGAATTATTGCAGCAGATGGCTCAAGCAGTAGGAAAGGCGGCTTTAGTACTCACAGAAGCTGTGTTGATACCAATTGATATTCCCCAAAAATGGCAGACACAACGGTTTACCATAGTGGTTTCTGAACAGTTTAGTGTCCTGCTTGTTGGTTCCCCAAAGGAAAGATGGGGAGATGAGGGAGATGAGGTAGCAGGAGAAGAAAATACTCCTTCATCCCCATTGTCCTTTTACTCTGAGTACTTAGTCCTGAATGTAAGTTTGACATTTCACCCAGAAGCGATCGCCTCGTTCCTTTTGAACTTGAAAGATTTATTTGATCGAGATTCCCATACCTACCGAAAGCTTGAACAATATCGTCAAATTCCCGTTCTTAATGATGCCCAGCTTCAAAGTCAATTCTCACTTTTGTTATTAAAGTATTTTTTCCCACAACCAAATAGTGAAGTAACAGAATTATCATCTTCAACTTATCCTCACGTCTGTGTTTGTCAACCAGTAGAACAAGCCTTGAAGAAACAGATTGCTCAAGAGCGATTGTTAAATCAGGTGACAACTCAAATCCGTAAAAGTTTGGATTTGCCAGTCATTATGGCAACAGCAGTTGAACAAGTACGAGAATTTTTAGAATTGGACAGGCTTGTCGTTTACAAATTTGAAACATCAAGAATCAACACTCAACACTCAACAACTTCCCCAACCCTACCCTTCAAAAATGCCTACGGCGAACGGGAAGCCGTCCGGAAGGCGTCTACACCCCATCTGTCCATTTTCCCGTCCCTCCATCTTCCCATCTTCCCAAACTCCTTTCAAGACACTGCGCAAACACCTCACCTCCCCATCTTCCCATCTTCTCAAGCCCCTCAGCAAGACTTACCCAATCCAACAGGTCGTATTATATACGAAGTTCGTGCTAACGATGAGATTTCGTCAGTTCTGGATGACAAAGAAGAAAATTGCTTTACGCAAACAACCCATGTTTGGAAAAAATATCACCAAGGCTTAACCTTAGCAGTGGATGATGTGGAGAAAACTTATGCTTTGGAAGAGTGTTTGTTGAATTTTTTAAGAGAAGCCAAAGTCCGGGCAAAGTTAGCTTCCCCAATTATGTATGAGGAAAAACTTTGGGGATTGTTGATTGCTCATCAATGTAATACTCCACGCCACTGGACTGAAAGTGAAAAAAATTTACTCAGTTCTGTTGCTGAACAACTTGCAGTCGCTATTCACCAAGCAGAGTTAATGCGATCGCTCACTCAAGAAAAACAAACTCTGGAGCAACGTATTGTTGAGCGTACAATGGCGTTACACGACGCGCTCGTTGCTGCTGAAGCCGCTAGCCGCCTCAGAAGTGAATTTCTTGCTACGATTAGCCATGAACTGCTTACACCTCTAACCTACGTCATCGGTATGTCTTCCACTTTATTACGCTGGTCTTTTGGTGAGTTGACTCAGCGTCAAAGAGATTATTTACAAACCATCCACGATTGTGGAGAACACTTATTAGAAATGATTAATGACATTCTTGATCTATCTCAAATTGAAGCGGGCAAAGCAGTTTTAGATATCAAAGAATTTTCATTAATAAATATAGCAGAATCCACAGTTAACACGCTCAAAGAAAAAGCAAATACTCAGCGAGTCAATCTCATACTTGATGTGCAACTTAACCCACAGCATGATACATTTGCTGCTGATACAAGGAGAGTGCAACAAATTTTATGGAATTTGTTAACTAATGCTATAAAATTCACACCAGAAGGTGGCAATGTTATTTTACGTCTTTGGATAGAAGACAGTACCGCTATGTTTCAGGTAGAAGATACTGGCATAGGCATTCCAGAAGAACAGTTATCACTCCTGTTTGAGAAATTCCACCAACTCGATACACCCTACCGTCGCCGTTATGGAGGAACTGGACTAGGTTTAGCTCTAACTAAACAGCTGGTAGAACTCCATCGAGGTCGAATTGAAGTAGAATCCACTGTGGGAGTTGGCTCAGTTTTTACCGTCTGGATACCAGCACAAGCCTTCTCCAGTACTGAGTAGGGAGCAGAGGAGCAGGGGAGCAGAGGAGCAGGGGAGAAGAATAATTTTTGCCCCTTGCCCCTTGCCCAATTCCCAATGACTAATGACTAATGACTAATGACTAATGACTAATGACTAATGACTAATGACTAATGACTAATGACTAATGACTAATGACTAATGACTAAATTAATTCAATCTCTGCATCACGGACTCATCGTATCTTGTCAAGCGCCTGTTGACTCGCCACTGCACGAACCAACAGTTATAGCAGCAATGGCGCAAGCCGCTGTTAACAATGGTGCAGTTGGAGTCAGGATTGATACTCCTGCTCACATCGCTGCTGTACGTCAAAGAGTGCAAGCACCAATTATTGGACTGTGGAAACAAGTTGTACCTGGTTATGATGTGTATATTACACCACAGTTTCATCATGCAGTTGCTGTGGCAGAAGCGGGAGCAGACATCATAGCCATAGATGCGACTGCCAGAAATCGCTCAGGCGGTGAAGTCATGGCAAATATTGTTGCCCAAATTCATCAAGAGTTGGGTAAACCAGTTATGGCAGATGTCGATACAATCGAGGCAGCAAGAGCAGCTGTAGCGGCTGGTGCAGATATTGTGGGAACAACTCTTTTTGGTTACACTGCTTCAACTAAGCATCTTTCTCCCCCAGGATGGGAACTCCTCAGACAGATAGTGCAGCAAGATGTTCCAGCTATTTGTGAAGGAGGTATTTCTTCACCTGTGATGGTTCGTCGCGCTCTTGATTTAGGAGCTTACGCTGTTGTTGTTGGTACTGCTATCACTGGTATTGATTATCTTGTGAAAGCATACGTCAAAGAATTGTAAACTTTTTGCTTAATTTTCTGTAAATTCAACTAGAGTTTTAATTCTTATTGTACTATACTATATACCTCTTCTAAAGAAGTGCCGACAAAACATAACGACTCCGGCACAGATAATAAAGTATTGCCCAGAAGAATCTACCTTAATCTGAATCAATCTTTAAGTCTTCCATTGTTGATGGTGTCACTAACAAATGAGGTGTGGACTACTAAGTAGTATCCACACCGTTGCAACGATTTCTTACGATCGTTTGACAACTTCGACGAATCAAACCTTAAAATAATCTTGACCAAAAAAAATAATCTTGACCAAAAAAGTAGTCAGGAGTCAGAAGCCAGGAGTCAGAATGACGAGTGTGCACGTTTTCGGATGACTTGCGGGTATCAAGCCCCACCAAATCGTTGGTGCAGCCTCTCCAAAGGAGAAGATTTGGTGGTATCCAATCAGTGGCGGGTCTGAATCTCCCACTGATTGATTCTGAATTCTGAATAGTGAATTCTTCTTCAACAAAATATTGGTTTGAGATGAAGTGGCATCCGACTGAAATTTATTAAAAAAAGGAAATTAATATCTATGTTACAGATGCATAGCGTGAATCGTAACCCCATTATCTTCATCGACGCTAACGTTGACGACTACCAAAGTTTAGTACTCGGTGCAATCCCATCTGCACAAGTGATAGTGCTAGACAACAACAGTGATGGCGTCGCACAAATTACAGCAGCACTGGTTGGACGCAGCGATATTTCTGTTATCCACATTGTTTCTCATGGTGCACCGGGCTGCTTGTATCTGGGTAATACACAGCTAAGCTTGGATACCATCGACTCTTATCGCACACAAGTGCAAACTTGGGGTTCAACTCCCATTCAACTTTACGGGTGTAACGTCGCCAGTGGAGATGCTGGTGCAGAATTTGTTGATCGAGTGCAGCAATTGACACGAGCGAGTATCGCCGCCTCCAGAGAACGAGTTGGGAATGCAAGCTTGGGAGGGAGTTGGCAATTAGGAGAGTGTCAGACAACAGAGGCATTTACACCAGAACTGATGCACAACTACAGTGGGGTATTTGCCCTCAGTTTTGCTGCTGCGAGCAACTTTGGGGTGGGGGACGCTCCCAATTCCGTAACCACAGGGGACTTCAATGGTGATCGCAAACCTGACTTGGCAACGGCGAACGCAGTCTCCGACAACGTATCAGTGCTGTTGGGTAACGGGAATGGGACCTTTGCTGCTGCGAGCAACTTTGGGGTGGGGGACGCTCCCCTTTCCGTAACCACAGGGGACTTCAATGGTGATGGCAAACTTGACTTGACAACGGCGAACATTTTATCCGACAACGTATCAGTGCTATTGGGTAACGGGAATGGGACCTTTGCTGCTGCGAGCAACTTTGGGGTAGGGGACGGTCCCCGTTCCGTAACCACAGGGGACTTCAATGGTGATGGCAAACTTGACTTGGCAACGGCGAACACAATCTCCGACAACGTATCAGTGCTGTTGGGTAACGGGAATGGGACCTTTGCTGCTGCGAGCAACTTTGGGGTGGGGAACGGTCCCATTTCCGTAACCACAGGGGACTTCAATGGTGATGGCAAACTTGACTTGACAACGGCGAACTTGAACTCCGACAACGTATCAGTGCTGTTGGGTAACGGGAATGGGACCTTTGCTGCTGCGAGCAACTTTGGGGTGGGGGACGCTCCCCTTTCCGTAACCACAGGGGACTTCAATGGTGATGGCAAACTTGACTTGGCAACGGCGAACACAATCTCCGACAACGTATCAGTGCTGTTGGGTAACGGGAATGGGACCTTTGCTGCTGCGAGCAACTTTGGGGTGGGGAACGGTCCCATTTCCGTAACCACAGGGGACTTCAATGGTGATGGCAAACTTGACTTGACAACGGCGAACTTGAACTCCGACAACGTATCAGTGCTATTGGGTAACGGGAATGGGACCTTTGCTGCTGCGAGCAACTTTGGGGTGGGGGACGCTCCCCTTTCCGTAACCACAGGGGACTTCAATGGTGATGGCAAACTTGACTTGACAACGGCGAACACAACCTCCGACAACGTATCAGTGCTGTTGAATACCACCATCACTAATCGACCCCCCGTCGCCGTTGACGACAGCGCCACCACTCGCCAAAATACTGCTGTGACTCTTGCTGTCACCACTCTGCTTGCTAACGACACTGACCCCGATGGCAACCCTTTAAGCATCACTGCTGTCGGCAATGCAACTAACGGCACTGTGAGCTTAAATGACAACGGCACTTCTGCTAACACCAGTGATGACCAAGTTATCTTCACTCCCAACAACAACTTCAGTGGCAACGCCTCCTTTAATTATACTCTCAGTGATGGCACTGCGACTGCCACTGGTTTAGTCACAGTTGCTGTCATCCCCAACCGACCCCCAGTCGCCGTTGACGACAGCGCCACCACTCTCCAAAACACTGCTGTGACTCTTGCTGTCACCACCCTGCTTGCTAACGACACTGACCCCGATGGCGACCCCTTAAGCATCACTGCTGTCGGCAATCCAACTAACGGCACTGTCACCTTAAATAACAACAACACTCCTGCTAACACTAGTGATGACAAAGTTATCTTCACTCCCACCAACAACTTCAGTGGGAATGCCACCTTTGAGTATACCGTCAGTGATGGCAATGGTGGCAGTGACATTGGTTTAGTCACAGTTGCTGTCAATCAACCCCCCGTCGCCGTTGACGACAGCGCCACCACTCGCCAAAACACTCCTGTGACTCTTGCTGTCACCACTCTGCTTGCTAACGACACTGACCCCGATGGCAACCCTTTAAGCATCACTGCTGTCGGCAATGCAACTAACGGCACTGTGAGCTTAAATGACAACGGCACTCCTGCTAACACCAGTGATGACCAAGTTATCTTCACTCCCAACAACAACTTTAGTGGCAACGCCACCTTTGAGTATACCCTCAGTGATGGCAATGGTGGCAGTGACATTGGTTTAGTCACAGTTGCTGTTGGCAAAAACATCAACGGTACTAACGGTATTGACAACCTCACTGGTACTCCTGGTAACGATGTCATTCTCGGTTTAAACGGCATCGATACAATTTATGGTTTGGCAGGAGATGACGAACTTAACGGTGGTATCGGTAATGACAAACTCTATGGCGGTGACGGCAATGACACTTTACTGGGTGGCGACGGTAATGGCAATGACGAACTCGATGGCGGTGAGGGTAATGACACTTTACTGGGTGGCGACGGTGTTGACACTTTACTCGGTGGTAACGGTAATGACACTTTAGTGGGTGGCGACGGTGTTGACACCTTAACTGGTGGCGGCGGCAATGACTTCCTCAACGGTGGTAACGGTGTTGACACCTTAACTGGTGGTGCTGGCGTGGATACTTTCGTCCTCGCCAAGAACGGCGGTAACGATAGAATTACTGACTTCAGCCTCGGTGCTGGTGACCAACTCGGTCTTGCGGGAGGTCTAACTTACAATGATTTGTCCTTCTCTGGCAGCAGTATTCTCTCGGGTGGTATTACCTTCAGTAGACCGAAAACTTTTGTCAGTCAACGCAAGAATGAGGGTTTGGGGCGATGTTTTTGGCACAGGGTCGAGCGATCGCTTACCTTAGCAGGAGAACTCATCTACAACCCTATTGCTCAAAACGCAGATGATACGGGCATTCTGGCGGATTGTATACAATCCGCCAGAATGCCCCAATGGTAAGCCTTCTAGAAATCTTTTCGGTCTACTGACCTTAGCAACGCTTCAGGGATTTAATACGACAACGCTAACTGAGAGTAATTTCATTACTGTATAGAGTTCTTTCCTGTGACATCCTCCCGCCACTGACTCGGAGTACCGAGTACAGCGGGGGCTTCCAAGAATCACTTCCTGGGTTTTCCTGTTTCACGGGTCGTGCCTAGACTTGCGTCCCCGGACAACGATACCTCCACAG
>JAESFN010000128.1_pt1 | contig 128237 bp, 144 predicted proteins | sample 9269411 | NCBI WGS metagenome assembly JAESFN01 (sample SAMN14505399, study PRJNA617100) | algae metagenome | isolation source: Iphinoe sp. HA4291-MV1 and co-occurring heterotrophs from trail next to... | place: USA: Maunawili Falls, Hawaii | collected 2009-07-25
ACCCCCCGGGGCCCCCGGGGGGGGGTGGCCCCCCGCGCCGGGGTCAGCCGCGGCGCGCAGGCCCACCACTTCAGCACCAAGGCCGAGCTGGTGATGGCCGCGCTGGGCCACCTCACCGACGGCCTGGTGGCCGAGATCGAGGCCGAGCCGGCCCCGGTCGGCGCGTCCGGCGACCCGGCCGACGACCGGCGGGCCCTGCTGGACCTGCTGTGGACGGTGCACAGCGACCGGGTGTTCCCCGCGCTCATGGAGCTCTGGGCGGCCGCCCGCACCGACGGGGAGTTGCGGGCCGCGCTGGCCGAGTTCGAGCGCGGCCTCACCCGGCAGATCTTCGGGTACTGCCAGCGTCGGCTGCCCGAGCTGGCCGCGCGCCCGGACTTCCGCCCGCTGCTGGCCACCGTGCTGGCCGCCCTGCGCGGCCTGGCCCTGCTCGACTTCCTCGGCCGGGAGGGGGAGCCGGCCCGGATGTGGCCGGGGGTGCGGGCCCAGCTGCTCATCCTGCTGGACGGCCCCCCGACCGCCGCCCCCTGAGCGGTGGACGACGCCGAGCTGGTGCGCTGGTACGGACCCTGGGAGCCCTGGACCGTCGGCGAGGTCAGCGAGCTGCTCCGGGACTGGCCCCGGCCGTGGTGGATCGCCGGCGGGTGGGCCCTGGACGCCTTCACCGGCGATACCCGCGAACACAGCGACATCGACGTGGCCGTGTTCCGCCGGGACGTCCCGGCGCTGCGGGCGCACCTCGGTGGGCACCATTGCTGGGCCGTCGGATCGGGCGCGCTGCGACCGCTGACCGCCGACGAGCCGGAGCTGCCGGAATGGGCCGGTCAGTGTTGGGTCCGCGACCATGCCGCCGCGCCCTGGCGGGCCGACTTCGTGGCGAGCCCCGACCGGGACGGCGCCTGGGTGTTCCGGCGCGATCCGACCGTCGTGCGCCCCCTCGGTGAGGTGGTGTGGCACGACCGGTCCGGCATCGCCTACGAACGCCCGGAGATCACCCTCGCCTGGAAGGCGAAGCACCGGCGGCCGAAGGACGAGGCCGACCTCGCCCGGACCTGGCCCCGGCTCGACGCCGACGCCCGGGAGTGGCTGCGGGGCACGCTGTCCCGGCTGCATCCCGGACACCCCTGGCTCGAACGACCCTGACGGCCGCCCCGGCGGGCCGCGGCTATCGTCCGGGCTGGAACCGGTCGAGAGGACAATGCGTGTCCGATCCAGAGATCACCCTTCCGAAGCGCCCCGACGGCAGTGCCAGTGGCCTGCTGGTGCGCACGGACTTCGAGGATCCGGTGGCCTGGCGGCGGCTGCTCGCGGCCCTGGCCCCGCCGGTGGAGGACGACCGCCCCTACGCCGACCTCGTCGTGGCCGACGACCCGATCCATGCCGGTCTGGACGGCGATCAGCTCATCGCCCGGCTGCCGGAGGGCTTCGTCGACGACTACCTGCTGGTCGCGGACGCCCGGGCGCTGGCCTTCGAGGAGTTCCCGATCCTGGTAGTGCCCGTCCCGGTTCAGTGGGTCGACGACTCGGAGATGTATCCGGATGACGTCGAGGACCTGCGCGAGTACTACGCAGATCGCCGCGCGTTCCGGGTGATCGCCGAGCAGCTGTGGGGGGTGCAGAACAACTTCGCGATCGCCAACATGGACTGGGAGGGATTCGCCGGCGCGGTGGACCCCGACGGGGTGTTCCGGGACTTTCGCCCGCATCCCCCTGTCGCCTACCACGACGACGACATCGACCGGGCCGCCCGCCGTGCGGTGACCGAGCTCGCGCACTGGGCCCACCGGCCCGCGCCGCCCACCTGGGGGCCCGCGGACCACTCGGTGACCGCGTCGATCACCGTGCCCACCCGCCCCGGCAAGCTCTCCGGGGTGATCCGGCGCCCGGTCTCCTGGTTCGGCCATGGCGGGTTCCTGGAACCCGAGGCCGGCGGCCGGTTCGCCATCGAAGTCGCGGCGGAGCGCCTCATCGAGGGTCTGGAGATCCGCGGCACCGTCACTCGGATCGAGGAGCGGAGGATCACGCTGGCCTGGTCCTGGACGCCCGGCCCGAGCGGCTCTCGGCTGCTACCCGAGAATCCCACCAGCGTGACCATCCAGGTGGAACCCGCGCCCCCGGACTCGGCGACCGTCCGGATCGACCACGCCCGGCTACCTCCGGAGCTGGTCGAGCCCACGACCCGGTTGTGGGCCTACTACCTGCGTCAACTGCACGCCTTCGGCACCGGCGCCCAGCTGTCCCCATTCCCGTGGAGCCGGGCGTCGACGTAGCTCGGAAACGGTCGGGCGTGCCCCGAACGGGGCAATCCGCCGACCTCGCCCGGCCCGGCGCCGACCATCCCGCCGCCCGATGAGGTACATCCCTGGGGTTACCGGGAGAGTGCCGCCGGAAGGGGAGCCCTGGATGTCCGAGTCGCCGACCGGCTCCGGCGTGCCGCCGACCGACGGGCTGGACGGTGCGCTCGCGGACCTGCTCGCCGAGCGGGCCCGGCTCACCGAGCTGCTCCGCGAGGTGGCCCCGGACGGTTGGCGGTCCCCGTTCGGGTCCGCCGGGTGGACGGTGGCCGACCACGTCGTCCAGCTCGCGCTGCTCGACGAGGCGGCCACGCTGGCGGTGACCGCGCCCCAGCGGTTCGCCACGCACGCCCGGTCCCGGACGGCCGGTGGTCCGGTCGGGCCGGCGGGCGACTGGACGAAGGCCAGCGCCCGGGCCGGTTCCGGGGATGCGCCGAGCCTGCTGCGCTGGCTGGTCCGGGCGCAGCGGGCCCTGGTCAAGGCCTACCGGCCGCTGGCGCCCGACCACACGCTGCCCTGGTACGGAACCGAGCTGGACGCGGCCACCGCGCTCACCGCCCGGCTGGCCGAGACCTGGGTGCACGGCTGGGACCTGGCCACCGGGCTCGGGACGTCCTGGCCGGCCACCGGACGGCTGCGGGTGGTCGCCGACCTGGCCGTCCGATCGCTGGGCGCGAGCTTCGAGCAGCTGGGTCGCCCGGCGCCGACGGTGCCGGTGCGGGTCGAGCTCACCGGCCCGGACGACGAGCGGTGGGTGTGGGGGCCCGAACACGCCCGGGACCAGGTCAGCGGAGCGGCCGAGGACCTGTGCCTGGTGCTCGCCGGCCGCCGCCGGGTCGAGGAGGTGCCGCTGCGGGTCAGCGGGGTCGTGGTGGCCGAGTGGCTGGCCGTCGGCCGCGGTTACCCCGGGGCGCCCGACCCGGCCGCGTTCCGCCGCCCGCCGGGCGGTACCTCAGCGGTTCCCGACCAGGTCATCCGCACCTCCTGACCGGGTAATAGCACTGGCCGAGGCGGCCGTCGGGAAATTAGTTTTGATCGGTGAGCACTCCCGGGATCACCCCCGCCGCGCACCAGGCCGCGGCGGCCGAGCTGCGCACGCGGTACGCCCGGCTGCCCGAGGGGGAGCGGATCCGGCTGGGTAAGTCCACCTCGAACCTGTTCCGGTTCGGGTCCGGCGGTGGGGGCGGCCGGTTGCCGGCCGACGGTCTGGACCATGTGCTGGAGGTCGACCCGGCCACCCGGACCGCGCACGTCCAGGGCATGACCACCTACGAGCGGCTGGTCGCGGCCACCCTGCCGCACGGGCTGATGCCGCCGGTGGTGCCGCAGCTCAAGACGATCACCGTGGGCGGCGCGGTGGCCGGGCTGGGCATCGAGTCGTCGTCCTTCCACGCCGGGCTGGCACACGAGTCGGTGATCGAGGCGGAGGTGCTCACCGGGGACGGCCGGCTGGTCACCGCCACCGCCGACAACGAGCACGCCGCGCTGTTCCGGGCCCTGCCCAACTCCTACGGCACCCTGGGCTACGCGGTGTCGCTGCGGATCCGGCTGGCCCCGGTTCGCCGGTACGTCGCGCTGCGGCACCTCCGGTACACCGACCCGAAGTCGTGCGCTCGGGACGTCGCGGAGATCTGCGCCGCCGGTACCCACGACGGCGACCCGGTGGACTTCCTGGACGGGACCGTGTTCGGCCCGGGCGAGCAGTACCTGACACTGGGCCGGTTCGTCGAGGAGTCGGTGATTGAGGGAGCCGGCGCCGAGCCGAGCGACTACACCGGACGGCGGATCTACTACCGGTCGGTCGCCGAGCGGGAGACGGACCTGCTCACCGTGCACGACTACTTGTGGCGCTGGGACACCGACTGGTTCTGGTGCTCCCGCGCGCTCGGCGTCCAGCACCCGCTGATCCGGCCGCTGTGGCCGCGCCGCTACCGCCGCTCCGACGTCTACCGGCGGCTGGTCGCCCTGGACCGCCGCTCCGGGTTCAGCGCGCGGGTCCGCCGGCTGGCCGGGTTGCCGGCCGAGGAACCGGTCATCCAGGACGTCGAGGTGCCGGTGGAGCGGCTGGCCGAGTTCCTCGACGCGTTCCACACGGAAATAGGGATCACGCCGGTGTGGTTGTGCCCGGTACGGCTGGGCGATCCGGAGGGTTGGCCGCTCTACCCGATGGACCCGGCGCGGCTGTACGTGAACGTCGGCTTCTGGTCGGCGGTGCCCGTCAAGGGAGAGCCGGGCGCGCACAACCGCCGGATCGAACAGCTCGTCGCGGAGCTGGACGGGCACAAGTCGCTGTACTCCGACTCGTACTACCCCGAGGCGGAGTTCTGGACCTACTACAACGGGGCGGCCTACCGGGAGGCCAAGCGGGCCTACGACCCGGCCGGCCGGTTGCCCGACCTGTACGACAAGTGCGTGAGGGGGCGTTGAGGCGATGACGGTCGCGGACATCTTCCAACGGGTCGCCGGGCCGGAGACCCCGGTACGGGTCACCGCGTACGACGGCAGCGAAGCCGGACCGCCCGGCGCCGGAGTGGGCCTGCGGGTGCTCTCCCCGAGGGCGCTGGCCTACCTGGCCTCGGCGCCCGGGTCACTGGGCCTGGCCCGGGCCTACGTCACCGGGGTGCTGGAGATCGACGGACCGCTGCACGCCGCGCTGGCCGAGCTGGCCGAGGTGACCCTGCACTCGCTGCCCCGGCCCGAGCGGGTCCGGCTGGCCGGGGAGCTGCTGGGCGCCCGGCTGCGCTACCGGGCCCCGGTGCCGCCGACCGAGTACCGGCCGCCGACCCGGCTGCAGGGCCGGCTGCACTCGATGCGCCGCGACCGGCAGGTGATCTCCCACCACTACGACGTGTCCAACCGGTTCTACTCCTGGGTGCTGGGGCCCTCGATGGCCTACACCTGCGCGGTGTACCCGGCTCCGGAGGCCACCCTGGAGCAGGCCCAGGCGGCCAAGCACCAGCTGGTCGCGGCCAAGCTCGGGCTGCGGCCCGGGATGCGGCTGCTCGACGTGGGCTGCGGCTGGGGCGGCATGGTCATGCACGCGGCGTCGCTCGGGGTGCGGGCGCTGGGGGTGACCCTGTCCCGGCAGCAGGCGGAGTGGGCGCGCGAGCGGATCGCCGAGCGCGGGCTGTCCGAGCTGGCCGAGGTGCGCCACCTGGACTACCGCGAGGTCCCCGAGACCGGGTTCGACGCGGTGTCCTCCATCGGGCTCACCGAGCACATCGGCGGCCGCCAGCTGGCCGGGTACTTCGACTTCCTGTACGGCAAGCTGGTGCCCGGCGGTCGGCTGCTCAACCACTGCATCACCCAGCCCACCCCGGACGTGCCGAAGCGGCTGGACGAGTTTATCGGCCGGTACGTGTTCCCGGACGGTGAGCTGCAGCCGATCGGCCACCTGATCACCACGATGAACGGGGCGGGCTTCGAGATCCGGCACGAGGAGAGCCTGCGCGAGCACTACGCGCGGACCCTGGCCGACTGGGGCGCCAACCTGGACGCGCACTGGGACGAGGCGGTCGTGGAGGTCGGCGAGCAGCGGGCCCGGGTGTGGCGGCTCTACATGGCCGCCTGCCGGCTCGGGTTCGACCGCAACAACATCCAGCTGCACCAGGTGCTGGGAGTGCGGCCGGACGCGCGCGGCGAGGCGTTCATGCCCGCCCGCCCGGACTGGTGAGCCGCCCGGTCAGCCCTGCTTCGCGGACTTCTTCTGCTGGATCACCCGGACCAGGAACAGCACCGTGACGGCGGCCGAGCCGATCATGAACAGGCCGCTGAACACCAGCTTGATCCAGAAGGTCGAACCGCCGGACCCGAGGGTGATCAGGAACAGCAGCAGCCAGCCCAGGGTCACGGCCCCGAACATGATCACATGGCCGATGCTCGGCTGAGAGAGGTTGTTGCGCACGGTGTCCAGCTTGGCAGGTGCTCGGGGGGCCGACCAGCACCGGGGCCGGACGCCTGACACACAGCGTCATCTTTCGGGGGATGTGGTGGGGTCGCTCACACTGCAGAGGTCACAATCCAGTAACCTTTGCGGGCCGGTTCGGTGCATATTGTGACGAGAACGGACCGGCGATCAGTCCGGACGCCCGGTGGATCACCCACCCGGTGGCCGGCGCATCACCAGCGGTAACCCCGAGGAGTACCTGCCATGCACCTGAGCCCGCGTGAGCGTGCGGACTTCGACTCGATCGTCGCCCAGCTGCGGATGGAGGAGGTCGTCGAGGATCCTGACGCCCCCCGGCGACACTCGCTGACCCTGCTGCTCAGCGTCGCGGTGGCCTTGCTCGGCTTCACCATCGGGCTGGCCGCGTTCGTGCACCGGCCGGAGATCCTGATCCCGGTGACGGTGCTGGCGATCGCGGTCGGCGGGCTGTTGATCGCCCGCCGCGCCGGCGGGCCCCGCACCGCCTGAGCTCAGAGGCTGCTCAGCGCGGGCGCCAGCTCGCGCCACTGCCCGTCCGGCACCTCGCGGCGGGTCAGCGTGAGGGCCTGGACGGCCACGTGGTCGGCGCCGGCGTCCAGGTGCTCCCGGACCCGGGCCAGCACGGCGTCCTCGTCGCCCCAGGCGACCAGGGCGTCCACGAAGGCGTCGCTGCCCCCGTCCTTCAGGTCCTCCTCGGCGAACCCCAGCTCGAGCACGCTGTTCACGTAGTTCGGCTGGCCCAGGTACACCGAGGTGTAGGCGCGGCCGATCTCCCGGGCCTTGGCCGGGTCGGTCTCCAGCACGACGGCCTGCTCCGGGCACAGCAGCGGCGCCGCGCCGAGGGTCTCGCGAGCCCGGGCGGTGTGTTCCGGGGTGACGAAGTAGGGGTGCGCGCCGTCGGTCCGCTCGGCCGCCAGCCGCAGCATCCGGGGGCGCAGCGCGGCCAGCACCCGGCGCACCGGGGTGGTGGGTCTGACCGAGGTGTACGGCGAGTCGTCCATCGCGGCCAGGTACTCGCGCATCGCGGTCAGCGGCTTGGCGTAGTCGTGCCCGCGCAGGTCGTTGACCAGGTTCTTGTGGCTCACCCCGAGCCCGATCAGCACCCGCTCCGGGAACGCCTCGGTCAGCCCCCGCACCGCGCCGTTCGTGGTCACCGCGTCCCGGGCCCAGATGTTGGCGATCCCGGTGGCGCCGACCAGTCGCTCGGTGGCCGAGAGCAGCAGGGCGAGGTGCACGAACGGGTCCCGGCCGGCCACCTCGGGGATCCAGATCGCGCCGTAGCCGATGCTCTCCAGCTCGGCGGCGAGCTCACGGGCCCGGGCGGCGGGCAGGTTGTCCAGGGCACCCGTCCAGATCCCGGTGCGGGGCAGCGCGAAGCGGTCGTGATCGGCCATGCCCCGATCCAACCCGATCGCCGCCCACCTCGCCCACCGACCCCGGGGGCGGATGGGGTCAGGCGGCGTGCACGTTGCGGGCGCCGACCACGCCGCGCAGGCCCGTGCAGTTGACGCAGCCCACGCAGCCGACGCAGTCCTCGCACCCGATGCAGCCCACGCACCCCTTGCAGTTCGAGCAGGCCAGGCAGGCCAGCAGGCCGACGCTCCCACTGATCGCCGCGGACAGCAGGGTGAGCACGCTGCCGGCCACCGCCGCGCTGCCCGAGGTGGCGACCGACCCGGCGACCGCCGCGCTCCCGCTGGTGCCGATCGAGCCGGCGACCGCCAGGCTGCCGGCGGTGCCGATCGAGCCGGCCACGGCCAGGCTGCCGGCGGTGCCGATCGAGCCGGCCACGGCCAGGCTGCTGGTGGTGCCGATGGAACCGGCCACGGCGGCGCTGTCGGTGGTGGCGATCGATCCGACCACGGCACGGCCGACGGGCCGGGCGGCGGGGTCGTCCGGGATGGGCTCGAGGTGCGGGGGAGTCATACCGCACAGCATGGCAGGGCCGATCGGACCAGCGGGCTCGGTCATCCGGCCCTGCTCGTTAAGCCTCAGGGAAATCCCTGGTCACATGGGTCACGTTGATCACCGATTCCGTGACTGGACGTGCTCTGAGCTCGTTTAACAGTCAGAATGTCCCGCCGGTGGGGTCGATGCCGATCGTCGCGCCGGGCGAGGCCGGCGCGCCGGACCCCGGGCGGTAGGGCCGAGCGTGTTGGCGAGAGTGGAGGCACCCCGATGACCGACGCCGAGCAGTGGGCCAGGTCCTGGTTCGGTGGCCTGATCCGCAACGACGCTCCGGTACCGGTGGCCCTGCAGGACCACCGCAGTGCCCCGGTGCCGCCGGCGGAGCTGCCCGAGGCGCTGCGCGAGCTGCGGCGTCCGGTGGCCGACGGCGTGCCCAAGCACGGCCGCTACGCGGTGGTCTACGAGCAGCCCTGGTCCGGCCAGGACGCCGTCTGGATGGAGGCGGCGGAGTACAGCTACGGCATGTTCGGTGCCCGGTTCGTACTGGTCCAGCCGATCCGCCGGGGACAGCGCGGCGAGCTGCTGCCGCTCGGCGACCTCGTCGAGCTCACCGACGCGGCGGTGCCGGCGGCGCCCGGTCACGAACCGGCCTCGGTACGCGAGCTGGTGGGCACCGGGGTGGCCCGGGCCCGGCGGGTCTGGGCCGGGCGGTCCGGGGCGACGCCCACGCCCGGGGGGTTCCCGGTGCGGCGTTCGGCCCGGCAGCGGGCCGGGGCCGCCCTGGGTGTCGCCCGGGAGCTGCCCCGCCGGGTGACGGCCAGCCCCGCCGCCGTGGTCGTCGCGCTGTGGTCGGTGCTGGTCCTGGTCGGGGTGGTGTCCGCGGTCTCGCTGATGAGCGGGGACGACGCGTCGGCCAAGCCGACCCGGAGCGCCGGACGGGTGGTCGCCGCGGCCCCGCCGGCCGCCGCCGTCCCGGCCGCGGCACCGGTCAGACCGGCACCCGCCAAACCGGCGCCCGTACAACCGCCGCCCGCGAAGCCGGAGCCGGCGACACCCGGGCCCGACCAGGCGCGGGGTGACCTCGGCGTGCAGGTGCCGATCTCCCGGCCGAGCTGCGACGGCGCCTACGGGGTGATCATCGCCTCGGTCACCCGGCCGGACGCCTACCAGCGCGACGTCCGCAACCTGCTGGCCCGCTACTCCGGCTCGTCATACCTGCTCGCCGAGCAGACCTGCCCGTCGCTGCGCGCCCGGACCGCCGGCGGGGACAGCATCTACGCGGTCTACTACGGCCCGTACTCCTCGCTCGGCAACGCCTGCGCGACCCGCAACCGGATCGGGGCGGGCAGCTACGTGCGCAAGCTGGACACCACCAGCCCCCGCGGCCTGATCCACTGCTGAGCCGTGCCGATCAGGCGCGGGACGTGCCCAGCGCGACCCCGAGCAGCAGTTCCCGGTCGACCAGCTTCACCCTCGGGCGGCCGTGCGGTTCGCCGGCGGCGCGTTCGGCGGCGTCGATCAGCCGCCAGCCCGCCTCGGTGACCAGGCGGGGCTGCCGCCCGCGCAGCCAGGTCTCCACATCGCCGCGGTCGTCGCCGCGGTGCGGTACGAGTGCGCCGGAGTCGAGGTCGGCGAGCAGCTGGGTGACGGTGTCCACCGCGCACTTCTTGTTGGTGCCGATGATGCCGGTGGGGCCGCGCTTGATCCAGCCGGCGACGTACTCCCGCTCGGTGCCGTCCACCCGGCCGTTGGTGTTCGGGATGACGCCCTTGCGCTCGTCGAAGGGCAGCCCGACGATCGGCAGGCCCTTGTAGCCGACCGCCCGGAACACCAGCCCGGCGTCCAGGGTCTCCCGGTCGCCGGTGTCCACCGCGCTGACCCAGCCGTCGTCGCCGGTCTTGAGCTCGTTGCGGCCCAGCACGATCCGTTCCACCCCTTCCACACCCTGTAGTTCTACGGGGGAGCGCAGGAACCGCAGGGTGATGTGGCGATGGCCCAGCTCGGTCACCCCGGCCGCGTACTCGCGCATGATGGCGATGTTGCGCTTGGTGGCGCGGGGGAGGGCGTCGTCCTCAGCCGGGTCGGGGAGGTCCTCGGGGAACATCTTCACCCCGGACTCTGTGTACTCGGGCAGCTCCTTGAGCTCGGCGGTGGTGAACGCGGCCTGCACCGGGCCGCGCCGGCCGACCACCATGACCTCTTCGATCTTGCTCTCGGCCAGGGCGGCCAGGGCGTGGTCGGCGATGTCGGTGCGGGCCAGCCGCTCGACCGGGGAGCAGAGGATGCGGGCCACGTCCAGGGCCACGTTGCCCGCGCCGATCACCACCGCACGCCGGTGGCCGAAGTCGAAGCTCAGGCCCGCGTAGTCGGGGTGGCCGTTGTACCAGCCGACGAAGTCCACGGCGGCCTCGCAGCCGGGCAGGTCCTCGCCGGGGATGCCCAGCTTGCGCTCGCTCTGCGCGCCGACGGTGTAGATCACGGCGTCGTAGCGTTCGGTCAGCTCCTCGCGGGTGACGTCGGAGTCCGGGCCGCCCACGTGCACGTTGCCGAAGAACCGGAAGTGCTCGTGGTCGGCGGTCTCGGCGTACTTCGCGGACACCGACTTGATCTTCGGGTGGTCCGGGGCCACCCCGGCCCTGACCAGGCCCCACGGGGTGGCCAGCCGCTCGTACATGTCCACCCGGACATCCAGTCCGTCGGCCCGGCTGAGCAGGCCCTCGGCGGCGTAGAAACCGGCCGGGCCGGAGCCGACGACAGCGACGGTCAGGGGTGCGGTCACAGCTATCACATCCTGCGCGAAACGTGGTGGGAACGGCGGGACAGCCGCTCCAACCCTGTCACACCCGGCTACTCGACGCGTGCGTCACCTCACGGATGTCACACGGAGCGACCGGTGGCACGATCAGCCGGGGTGGACCAGACGATCAGGAGGTGGCGGTGGATTCGATCCGGGTGTTGGTCGAGCGGTTGTACCCGGCCCTGGCCGGCGGCGACCGGGACGGGGTGGCGGCGTTGCTGGCCCCCGACTTCGAAGCCTGGTACAGCCCGGGGCTGCCGGCGCCGATCGGTGGTCGGCACGTCGGCCCCGACGACTGCATCGACAACGGCTGGTGGGCGATCGGGGCCCGCTGGGCGGTCCGGGCCGAGCCGGAGCGCTGGTTGGAGGCCGGGCCGTCCGACCTGGTCGTGCTGGGCGACTACACCGGCCGGGGCCGGCGCAGCAAGCAGGAGCTCACCGCGCCGTTCGCGCACGCCTGGACGGCCGAGGGCGGTCGGCTGCGTAGCCTCCGGCAGTACACCGACACCGCGTTGTGGCTGGCCGCGCTGGGGGAATCGTGAACATCGAGCCGCCGGGCCGGGTGCGGCTGGCGATCGGCGCGGACGGCCTGGCCGAGCTGACCATGATCCGGGCCGACGCCCGCAACGGCATCGACCCGGACATGGTCGAGGCCCTGGCCCACGCCGTCGAGCTCCTGCTCGAGGCCGACGGGGTACGCGCGCTGCTGGTCACGGCCGAGGGTCCGGCGTTCACCGTGGGCGGCGACCTGCGGCACTTCACCGCGCACCTCGACGACCTGCCCGGCCAGCTGGACACGATGATCGACGGCTACCACCGGCGGGTGCTCGCCCGGCTGGCCGAGGCCCCGTTCCCGGTGCTCGCGGCGGCCCGGGGCGCGGTCGCCGGCGGCGGGTTGGGGCTGCTCTGGACCGCCGACGAGGTGATCGCCGCCGACGACCTGCGGATCGCCACCGGGTTCGTGCACCTGGCCCTGTCCGGGGACGGCGGCAGCTCCTGGCACCTGCCCCGGCTGGTCGGCCTGGCCCGCGCCCGGCAGCTGATCATCGGCGGCCGGGTGCTGGACGCGGCCACCGCCCTGGACTGGGGCCTGGTCGGGCGGGTGGTGCCGGCCGCCGAGCTGGCCGACGCCGCGCAGACCAGGGCCCGGGAGCTGGCCGCCGGCCCGACCTACGCCTACGCCCGGATGAAGCGGCTGCTCCTCGACTCGAGCGGCAACAGCTACCGTGAGCAGCTGCTGGCCGAGCGGGACGCGATCGTGGCCTGCGGGGCGACCGAGGACGCCCGGGACGGCGTCCGGGCCTTCGTCGAGCGGCGGGCACCGGACTTTCAGGGCCGGTAACGTGCGCCACATGCCTGCAGCGGAGCCGGATGTCCTGGATGTAGTCGTCGTCGGCGCCGGGTTCTCCGGCCTCTACCTGCTGCACCGGCTGCGCGAGCAGGGGTTGACCGTCCAGGTGCTGGAGTCCGCCGAGGGCCTGGGCGGCACCTGGTACTGGAACCGGTACCCGGGCGCCCGGTGCGACGTGGACGCGGTGGAGTACGGCTTCTCGTTCTCCAAGGAGCTGGACGACACCTGGGAGTGGGACGAGCGGTTCGCCACCCAGGGCCGGATCCTGGAGTACCTCAACCACGTGGCGGACACCTTCGACCTGCGCCGGGACATCCGCTTCGGCACCCGGGTGGCCGCCGCGACCTGGGACGACGACAGCGCCCGGTGGACCGTGCGGACCGAGGCCGGTGACGTCTACCGAGCCCGGTACACGATCATGGCCACCGGGTGCCTCTCGGTGCCGAAGCAGCCGGACATCCCCGGGCTGGACTCGTTCGCCGGGCCGGTCTACTTCACCTCCAGCTGGCCGCACCGGGAGATCGACTTCACCGGCCGCCGGGTCGGGGTGATCGGCACCGGTTCCTCGGCCGTGCAGGCCATCCCGTTGATCGCCGCGCAGGCCGCGCACCTGACCGTCTTCCAGCGCACCCCGAACTGGGTGGTGCCCGCGCACAACCGCGAGCTCACCGACGCCGACCGCACCGCCGAGGTGCTCGCCGGGCGCCGGCGCAGCGGGCTGGACTGCCCGCTGGGCCTGGCCCACGAGTTCTCCGAGGCCAACCTGGCCGAGGCGAAGAACCTGAGCCCCGAGGACCGCCGGGCCGAGCTGGAGCGGCTCTGGGAGCGCGGCGGGCTGACCATGATCCTGGCCTTTGCCGACCTGCTGATCGACCAGGAGGCCGGGCGGACCGCCGCCGCGTTCGTCGCCGAGAAGATCCGCGCCCGGGTGCACGACCCGGCCACCGCCGAGAAGCTGATCCCGAGCGGCTACCCGTTCGGCGCCAAGCGACTCTGCGTGGACACGAACTACTTCGAGGCCTACAACCGGGACACCGTCGACCTGGTCGACCTGCGGGCCACCCCGATCGAGACGATCACCCCGCACGGGCTGCGCCTGTCCGACGGGGAGGTGGAGTTCGACGACCTGGTCATGGCCACCGGGTTCGACGCCATGACCGGGGCGCTGACCGCCGTCGACATCCGCGGCCGGGGCAGGGTGGCGCTGGCCGACAAGTGGAGCGACGGCCCGCGCACCTACCTGGGGCTCTCGGTGGCCGGGTTCCCCAACCTGTTCACCATGACCGGCCCGGGCAGCCCGTCGGTGCTGTCCAACATGCGGGTGTCCATCGAGCAGCACGTGGACTGGATCGCAGCCTGCATCCGGTACCTCGACGAGCGCGGGATGCGGTCGATCGAGGCCAGCCCGGCCGCCGAGGAGGACTGGGTGCGGCACGTGGCCGAGGTCGGCGAGCCGACGGTGTTCTCCCAGGGCAACTCCTGGTACGTGGGCGCGAACGTGCCGGGCAAGCCGAGGGTGTTCATGCCCTACATCGGCGGGGTGCCGCTGTACCGGGAGACCTGCGCCGACGTGGCCGCCCAGGGCTACCGCGGCTTCCAGCTCACCCCCGCCTAGGTCTCAGCGGCCCTGGAAGACCGCCGACCGCTTCTCCCGGAACGCGGCCGAGCCCTCGGCGTAGTCGGCGGTGGCGGCGTTGCTCTGCTGGGTGGCCGTCTCCAGCTCCAGGTGCTCGGCCAGCCCGCGCTGGGCGGCGACGTTCAGCAGGTACTTGATCTTGCCGAGGGCCACGGTGGGTCCGGCGGCCAGTCGCTCGGCCAGCGCCCGGGCCGCGCCGGGCAGCTCGTCCACCGGGTGCACGGCGTTGACCAGGCCCCAGTCCTGGGCCTTCGCCGCCGGCAGCCGCTCGCCGAGCATGGCCAGCTCGGCCGCCCGGGCCAGCCCGACCCGCTCGGCCAGGAACGCCGACGTGCCGCCGTCGGTGCTCAGCCCCAGCTTGACGAAGGCCAGCAGGAAGAACGCGTTGTCGGCGGCCAGGAGCAGGTCGCAGGCCAGGGCGAAGGACACCCCGACCCCGGCGCAGGCCCCCTGCACGGCCCCGATGACCGGTTTGGGCAGCGCGCGCAGCTCCAGGACCAGCGGGTTGAACTCGGTACGCAGGTTGGTCGACAGGTCCGGTTCGCCCTCGGGGGTCAGCGGCCGGGGCTTGGAGAAGTCACCCCCGGCGCAGAACGCCCGCCCGGCGGCGGTGAGCAGCACCGCGCGCGCGTCCGGGTCCTCCCGCGCCTCGGCGAGTGCGGCGCGCACCTCGGCGCCCATCTCCCGGCTGAAGGCGTTGAGCGCCTCCGGCCGGTTGAACTCGATGTTCGCCACGCCGCCCGTGACCTGGTACCGGATCAGCTCGTATGTCGTGCCCACGCCCGGACTCTAACTTGGAGGTCCGGCCGGGTGGGCGGCGCGGACCCCGCCGACCCGCCTACCTAAAACTGTTTAAAGATTCGGGGTCGGCGCTGGTTACCCGGCAGTATGGATTGCGACAGATGGTCACTTCGATGCCGCTCGAGCGGCCGAATGTGACTCGAAGTCAATGATTTTGAATCAGTTTAGCCGGATGCCGCTGATGCGCCTGACATGCATGTTTCCTCTGTTCCGGAGGGGGTCGGCGGGCAGGGTGCGAGTTTCCGCGGCCCGGCGAAATCGACGGGAGGCGGTACTTTGTGAGTTACCGGTTTCGTGGAAGTGTGACACCGATAGTCGGGAAATCAGAGTCGTAAATCCCGATCCCCGTTGCCGCGCGAACTGGCGACATCCCCTCCGGTCCTCCCAAGCCGGGGTCGCCAGGCGGCCGAGCGCGAGAAGATCGAAGAAGGTGGCGCCATGAACACCCCCCGCGGGCAACTTCCTCCGGAGGACTCGGAGATCACCTGGGTGACGGTGGCCGAGGCCGCCGAGGTGATGCGGGTCTCCAAGATGACCGTGTACCGGCTCATCCAGGCCCAGGAGCTGCGGGCCGCCCGCATCGGGCGGTCGCTGCGGATCGCCCGCAACGACCTGGAGAGGTACCTCCGGGAGGCCCAGGCCCGGCCGGGCGAGGCCCAGTCGGGCTAGGGCACGTCCGGCGGCCGATATCGTCGGAGACGGCCCGCCGGTGCGGCGCCCGCGCGGCCGGTCCGGCCGGGTGACCCGGCGGATCTGAGGAGACCGGATGCCTCTCACGGCGGACATCGCACGGCGTCGGGACGCGTTGCGGGCCCGCCACCCGGTGTGGACCCCGCGCACGCTGAACCGGGCGCTGGCCGACGCCGCCGTCGAGTTCGGCGACCGCCCGCTGGTGCTGACCGACGACCTCGAGATCAGCTACGCCGACGCGCACGACCGGGCCACCCGGCTGGCCGACGGGCTGGCCGCGCTCGGTGTGCGGCCGGGCGACCGGGTCGGCGTGCTGATGGCCAACTACCCGGAGTTCGTCCCGGTGAAGTTCGCGGTGGCGGCGGCCGGGGCGGTGGCCATCCCGTTCAACTACCTCTACCGCCGCGACGAGCTGGCCTACGTGCTGCGCCAGTCCCGGTGCGCCGCGCTGGTCACCATGACCGGGTTCGCCGGCCTGGACCAGCTGGCCATGCTCGACGAGATCGCCCCCGGCTGGGAATCCGGGCCGACGGAAGCACTGCCGGACCTGCGCACCGTGGTGCTGCTGAGCACCGACGGCCGCACCCGGCACGGCGTCCCCACGGTGGCCGAGGTGGCCGAGCTCGGCGCGGCGCACCCCGGCACGGCCGAGCCGGCGACCGACCCGCACCAGGTGGGCGACATCCTCTACACCTCGGGCACCACCGGGTCCCCGAAGGGCGTCCAGGTCACCCACGACGCCGTGCTGCGCACCGGCTACGCGTCCGCCCTGACCAGGGCGTTCGAGGACGGCCGGCGGATCCTCTTCTCGCTGCCCTGCTACCACATGTTCGGCTACGTGGAGGGGTTGCTGGCCGCGATGGCGGTCGGTGGCGCGATCATCCCGCAGACCGCGTTCGACCCGGCCCGCTACTTCGCCGGCATCGAGCGGCACCGGGCGACCGAGATCCTCTGCGTGCCCACCATGACCACCGCGCTGCTCGAACACCCGGCCCGCACGGCGCACGACCTGTCCTCGCTGACCGCGATCCTCTCCGGGGCGGCGCCGGCCCCGGTGTGGCTGTGGGAGCGGGTCCGGGCCGACCTCGGGGTCACCGAGATCACTACCGGTTACGGGATGACCGAGGCCGGTGGGGCGATGACCATGACCCGCCCGGAGGACTCCCTGGACCTGCACTCCGGGACGGTCGGTGCCCCGAAGATGGCGGGTGCGGCCGGTCCGGACGGGAACCTGTGCGAGTACGTCACGCTGGATCCGGAGACGGGGGAGCGGCTGCCGGCCGGGGCCGAGGGTGAGCTGGCCTCGCGCGGGCCGACCACCATGACCGGGTTCTGGGACAAGCCGAGCGAGACGGCCGCCGTGCTGGTCGACGGCTGGTTGCGGTCGGGCGACCTGGGCGTGGTCGGTCCGGACGGCTACCTGCGGCTGACCGGGCGCAGCAAGGAGCTGTACAAGTCCGGCGGCGAGCTGGTGATGCCCAAGGAGATCGAGGAGCTGCTCAGCGCGCACCCGGGGATCAGCCAGGCCTACGCGGTCGGGGTGCCGGACGACCGCTGGGGCGAGGTCGGCTGCGTCTGGGTGGTGCCGGAGCCCGGTGCGGTGGTGACCGCGGCCGAGGTCGACCAGCTCTGCCGGGACAAGCTGGCCCGGTTCAAGGTGCCCAAGCACGTGCTGTTCCTGGAGGCGGGCGAGCTGCCCACCACGCCCACCGGCAAGGTGCAGAAGTTCGAGCTGGCCAAGCGGGCCGCCGCGCGGCTGGCCGACTGAGGCCGGTACGACCCGGGAACGGGAAAGCCGCCGGAGGACGACGTCCTCCGGCGGCCCGGCTCTCCCTGGCTTGCGCGGGGCGCTAGACGTATCGCCCCTGGTACATCGGTGCGGACAGCGGGTCGGGGACCGACCCGGCCAGGTGGCCTGAGCCGTAGCTCGACCCGTAGGCGGACGCGGGGCTCGACGCGTAACCCGAGCCGTAGTTCGAGCCGTAGCCCGAGGCGTAGCCGGCCGACCGGCCCGGCAGCGCGCCCACCGGCGGCAGCGGCTGGGACATGGCCGGGCTCATCGGCGAGGGCAGGTAGGGCTGCGGGCTCCCGGCCATCGGACCGGGGATCGAGCCGGCCATGGGGGCCGACCAGGGCATCCCGGCCGGTGACCGGCGCACCGGCCCGCCGCGCCGCTCGGCCTCGGCGGCGATCCGGGAGACCTCGCAGGGCCACCGGATGTTGTCGCGGCAGTCGGCGCAGTAGCCGAGCTGGTCGGGAACGTGCTGTGCCTGAACACGCAGTCGCAGCTCCGGCATGTCGGCCAGCATCGATGCGATCAGCGTCATGGGTCCTCCCAGGTGCTCCGGCGTACCGATTCGAGGTCGCGCGAACGAACGCAGCGTGTGATTCGTGGTACGCATGGTGTTCAACACCTGGTCGAGTCAATGGTGACGGCGCGCCGTGCGGATTCGCTCGTTTCGGTGAACAAGTCAGGCGTCGTCGGCCAACTGAAAGTGGATCATCGTCACTGGGCTCAGCGAAGAACATCACGCTGAGTAGTCACAGTGGACACATGTGGTAACAGAGGTTCGGCCGTGAGGCTGTCGACTGGGCCGTCCGGTGGCACGATGCAGCGGTGACTACCGAGAGATTCGAGGTCCAGCGCACCGTTGCGGCCGACCCGTCGACGGTTTTCGCCCTGGTCAGCGATCCGCAGGGACACGTCGAGATCGACAGCTCGGGCATGCTGATGGACGCCACCGGCGAGCCGGCGCGAGCGGTCGGCGACACCTTCGTCGTGCACATGGACCGGGCGGCGCTCAATGACTTCCCGGAGCTGGGTGAGTACGACGTCACCGTGCACATCACCGCGTACGAGCAGGACCGGGAGATCGCCTGGACCGTGCTCGGGCAGATCCAGCCGCCGATCGGGCACGTCTACGGCTATCGCCTGGAGCCGTCGGACGGTGGGACCCTGGTGACCTCGTACTACGACTGGTCGGACATCGACCCGGTATGGCGCGAGCGGGGCATCTTCCCGATCCTGTCCGAGGGGGCCCTGCGCGCCACGCTGGGCATTCTCGACCGGACGGTCCGACGATCGGCGAGAAAGGGCTGAACGGTCGGAATGTGGTGTGAAGTCAATCACAGAGCGGTTGCATGGAGGGTTACGCGGCGCGTAAATTACGCAACGCGTAACTCAGCGCACATCGACCTGGACAGGGAGTGAACATCGTGCGGGTCGCGGGAGCCCGCAGGATGGTCCGCGCCGGCTCCCCGACCGGTCACGAGGAGGTTGTCCGATGACGTCGGCGGCGGACCCCGCGAGCGGCCGGCAGCCCGGCGAGCCGTGGCTCATCAAGCGCTACGCCAACCGCAAGCTCTACGACACCGTGGAGCGGCGGTTCACCTCGCTCTCCCGGATCCGCACGCTGGTCCGGGACGGGGTGGACGTGGTGGTCATCGACCACGACACCGGTGAGGACCGCACCGCGGAGACGCTCAGCCAGTCGATCGGCCGGCGCCGGCGCGGCGTGGACTCCGACGACCTGCCCGGCCTGGGCCTGCTCGCCGACCTGATCCGCGCGCCCGGCAAGCTGGCCCGCGCCGTCGCCGACCAGGACCGGGGCGTGGACGAGATCCGCGACCTGCGGCGCGAGGTCCAGGAGCTGGCCGACACCCTCGACCAGCTGCTGGCCGACCGCACCCCGCCCGCCGGCGGTGCCAGCGGCGGTCCCGGTGGCGGCCCCGGAAGCACCGCCTCGGCGGAGCAGCGGTGAGGCCGCGCCGCCCGCGCAGTGAGCTGCCCCGCCGCCGGCTGCGGCAGGAGAGCGACGGATCGTTGTACGACGTCGACGAGCGACGCCGGGTGGAGCTGTCCGAGCTGGTCGACGACGTCCGCTCCGGCCGCTACTTCCGCGCCGCCCGGCACACCAGCGGGGAGAACTGCACGCAGGAGGTGCTGGCCCAGGTGCTGGCGGCGGGCACCCCGAAGCCGACCCAATCCGGTGGCGCGGCGTTCGCCGGCCTGGTCTCCGGCGTGCTCAGTGGCATAGTCAGCGGCCTGAACTCGAAGGGTGAGGCGCCGGTGGTCCAGAAGCAGTCGGATACGGGTGCCCCCCGCAAGCAGCAACCTCGGCCGAGCCGGCCTCGGCGCACCCAGGTGGGTCGTGAGTGGTGGGAAGGGGACTCCAGGTGAGTTCGGTGCTGGAGCGGGACTACGAACGCACCATCCGGGTCAGCGCGCCGTTGCGCGCGCTGTACCGGGAGATGGACTCGGTGGACGGGCTGGTGCGGTTCATGCACCAGATCGACGACCACGAGGCCGACCCGGACTCCAAGGGTGCGCTGGTGCACGGTTCCATCGCGATCGGCCCGCTGTCCTACCGGATCACCGGGACGCTGCTGGTCGAGCGGGTGGACCCGCCGCGATGTCTGTGGGTCCGGCTGCGCGCCCCCAGCCTGCAGCTGGAGATCGAGGGGACGTTCGAGTTCACCGCGGCCTCGACCGAGGAGACCACGCTGCGCTACGCGGCCACCATCCGGTCGGCGCACCCGCTGGTCCGGCGGATGCGCAGCTCGCTGATCGGGGTGCTGGAGGAGCACGTCGACGCGGCCACCGACCTGGCGGCGGTACGCGGCCGGCAGTACGCCCAGGCCGCCCGGCTGCTGTCGCCCGACCTGCACCGGGAGTCGGCTGATGGGTGACCAGGCCGGCCGGGTCGCGTTCGTGACCGACGGCTGGCACGGGGTGGGTCTGTACGTCACCCGGGCCCTGGTCGCGGACGGGGCGTCCGTCGGCGTGGGCTACAGCCGCCCCGACCCCGCGGTGGACGCGTTCCAGAAACGCCACGCCGCCGACGCGTTGTCCATGCACCAGGGTTCGCTGGCGGTCGCCGACGACTGTCACCGCTCGATCGACGACGTCGTCGACCTCTACGGCCGGCTGGACACCCTGGTGGTGCTGCTGAACTTCCGCGCCGCCGGGTTCCTCAGCGCCCGCCGCCCGCTCACCCGCCTGCCCGACCGCGAGTGGCGGCGCACGGTGGACATCCACCTCTCGGGTGCGTTCTACCTCTGCCAGGCCGCCTGCCGGCACATGGTGCCCGCCGGCTACGGCCGGATCGTCTTCGTGGTCGGCGCCTCCGGGGTCGGCGACGGGCACGGCCAGCATGCCGCCGTGCGCGGCGCGCTCGGCGCGTTGACCAGGGAGTTGGCCCGGGAGGTCGCGGCGCACGGGATCACCGTGAACCGGGTGCAGACCGGTCTGGTGGAGGACGAGGTCTGGACCAGCCTCCCGCCGGAGGTGCTGGAGCAGGCGACTGCGAAGATCCCGATGCGCCGGTTCGGCGAGCCGCGTGACGTGAGCCGCGCGGTGAGCTTTCTGGCCCACCCCGATTCCGGATATCTGACCGGCCAGGTGCTCGCCGCGGACGGCGGCATGACGCTGGACGTCATCTAGCTCCCTCGGGCAGGCTGACGAGGGCAGGAGGCAGGCGAGAGTGAGTAGCGGACGCGCACGCGCGGTGGCCAAGGTGCTCGGCGGTCTGGTCCTCGGTGAGGCGGGCCGTACGATCGGTTTCGGCCGCCGCAAGCGCTCCGAGAAGGACGACATCGCCACCGAGCGCCAGCGGGCCCGCGCGGTACGCCGCGCGATGGAGGACCTCGGGCCGTTCTACGTCAAGATGGGCCAGATGCTCTCCACCCGTCCGGACATCTGCCCGGAGGTGATGCTCGACGAGTTCAAGAACCTGCACGAGCAGGTGAAGGTGGCCCCGTTCACCGACTTCGAGCCCGTGCTGGCCGACGAGCTGGGCGCGAACTGGCGGAGCTACTTCAAGGAGATCGAGGTCGAGAAGCCGCTGGGTGCGGCGTCCCTGGCCCAGGTGTACCGGGTGACCCTGGCCAACGGCCGCCCGGCGGTGGTGAAGATCCAACGCCCGGGCATCCGGCCGATCATGCTCGACGACATGGCGCTGCTGCGGAAGATGTCCCGGCAGCTGGCCAAGCGGGCCCCGGACTTCAACGCGGTGATCGACGTCGAGGCCATGCTCGGCACCATCTTCGACGCGATGGAGCCGGAGCTGGACTTCACCCTCGAGGCCGAGAACATGCGCAACGCGCTGGAGCAGGCCGAGGACCACGAGTACATCACCGTCCCCGAGGTCATCTTCGACACCCAGCGGGTGATGGTGCAGGAGATGGCGCCGGGCACCTCGATCCGCAACGTCAACCGGGACGAGTTCCCGGCCGACCAGCGCGAGGCCATCGGCAAGGACTTCCTCGGCTTCATGTTCCGGGCGTTCTTCATCGAGCGGACGTTCCACGCCGACCCGCACCCCGGCAACGTGTTCGTCGCGCCCGACCACCCCGCCTACATCATCGACTGGGGCATGGTCGGCCGGGCCGACAAGCGGATGAGCATGACCATGCTGCTGATCATCATGGCGCTCGCGCAGAACGACGGCACCGCGCTGGCCAAGGCCTGGATCGAGCTGGGCCGGCCCACCCCGTGGGCGAACATCCCCGGGTTCATCTCCGACATGCAGAACTTCGTGCCCAAGGTGGCCGGGGCGTCGATGGAGCAGCTGGACTTCGGCGTCGCGCTGACCGCGATCCTCAAGTACTCCACCCGGCGGGGCATCCAGACCAGCTCGGTGATCAGTCTGCTCGGCAAGTCCTTCGCCAACGTGGAGGGCTCGATCCGCTACCTCTCCCCGGAGCTGGCCATCACCGACACCCTGGAGGACGAGCTCCAGGACATCATGATGGAGCTGGTCCGCGAGACGCTGTCCCAGGAGGCGGTGGCCAAGCTGGCCGTGGAGACCATGCTGACCGCGGCGTCCGCCCCGGAGCAGGTGCGCAGCTTCCTGCGGGACGTGTCCAACCGCGAGCTCACGCTGCAGAACCACTCGCTGCAGGGGCCCAGCGCCCGCAACGAGGACCGGGCCGACAAGCGGGCCGCCGCGATGCGCCGCACGATGATCGGGCTGGCCGCCGGGGCCTACGTCTGGGACCGCAACCGCCGCCGCTGAGCTCAGCCGGGGCCGGGTTTGGCCGATCCGGTCAGGCTGGCGGCCACGCCGTTCTCCAGCATCTCGAACACGCCGTCGAACAGCGTCTGCAGCGACTCGTGGGTGTTGATGTGCACGTGCAGGGCCGCCGTGCAGGCCGAGCTGGTGGCCCGGGCGATCACCTGCACCCGCAGGTCGTGATCGGGGTCGACCCGCGCCTCGGCGGCCAGGGCCCGGGCGATCGTCTGCTCCAGCTCGGCCACGATGCCGCTGAAGTGCTTGGCGATGGCCGGTTCGCGCAGCCAGCTGGCGATGGTCAGCTCCTCGACCCCGGAGTTCGGCTCGGCCAGCCGCCTGATGATCGACTGCAGGCCCAGCCGGATCTGGTCCCACCTGGTCATCCCGGCCATCGGCTGGGCGACCATGGCCCGGAAGTCGGCCAGCATGGCGCGGGTGTCCAGCAGCAGCACGTCCTCCTTGGTGCCGAAGTACCGGAAGAACGTGCGCCGCGAGCAGCCGGCGGCCGCGGTGATGTCGTCGACGGTGGTGGCGGCGAAGCCCCGGTCGCGGAACAGGGCCACGGCCGCGCGCACCAGGGCCAGGCGGGTCTGCTCCTTGTTCCGCTCCCACCCGTGGGCCGCGGGCGTCAGTGCCACCGAGCGAGGTTACCGCATGCGCCCGATCGATCAGGGGTGATCAGCGGTGCCGCGTCGTACCCTGGCCGGTATGCCGCCGCTGCCGTTCATCGACGACCACGCGCGGGTGGTCGCCGCGTCCCCGGAGCGCACCTGGTCGGCGTTGCTGGCCGTGGTCGGCGGCATGCTGGGGCGCGAGCTGCCCGGACCCCTGGTCAGTGCCTGGGGGCTGGAACGGGGCGGGCGGACCGGGGACTGGGGCGCGCCGGTGCCCGGGGACACGATCGTCGGGTTCGAGGTGGCCGAGGTGGAGCCGGCGCGGCTGCTCGTGCTGCGCGGCCGGCACCGGTTCTCCCGCTACGAGCTGCGCTTCGTGCTGGAGCCCGTGGCCGGTGAGTCGCCGTCCGGTGGCCGGGTGGAGCTGCACGCCGTGAGCCACGCCGAGTTCCCCGGGCCGCTCGGCCTGGTCTACCGGACCCTGGTGATCGGCACCCGGGGCCACGTGTTCGCGGTCCGCCGTCTGCTCGCCCGGATCGCCCAGCGCGCCGAGCGCTGACCCCGGTTCAGCCGGCCCGGACCGCCAGGGCCACGCCGAGGGCGGTCATGGTGACCGCGATCAGGCCGTCCAGCACCCGCCAGCTGCCCGGTCGGGCGAACAGCCCCGACAGGGACCGCGCGCCGAACCCCAGCGCCCCGAACCAGAGGACCGAGGCGGTCGCGGCGCCCGTCGCGAAGACCCAGCGGTCGTCGCCGTAGCCGTTGCCGACCGCGCCGAGCAGCAGCACGGTGTCCAGGTAGACGTGCGGGTTGAGCCAGGTCAGGGCCAGGCAGGTGAGGATCGCCGCGCCCCGGGGGACGCCCGTGTTGTCCCCGGCGGTCAGCACCGAGGGGCGCAGGGCCCGGCGGGCGGCGAGCAGCCCGTAGCCGCACAGGAACACCGCGCCGACCCAGCTCACCACGACCAGGGCCGCGGGCCACACCGAGAGCAGCCCGCCGATACCGCCGACCCCGGCCGCGATGAGCAGCGCGTCCGACGCGGCGCAGATCGCCACCACGGCGGGCACGTGCTCGCGGCGCAGACCCTGGCGCAGGACGAACGCGTTCTGCGCGCCGATGGCGACGATCAGGGACAGCCCGGTGCCGAGTCCGGCGGTGGCGGCGGCCCAGATCCCGTGCACGGCTCGACGGTAGGAGCGATGCGTGGTTGATACCAGCTAAAGATTCTTCACTATCATCAGGGATCATGATGAGCGAACTGCCCATCGACCAGATCCGTACCCTGCTCGCCGCCGTGGACGAGGGCACGTTCGAGGCGGCCGCCCGGGCCCTGCACGTCACGCCGTCGGCGATCAGTCAGCGGATCAAGGCCCTCGAGCAGCGGGTGGGCCGGGTGCTGGTGCAGCGGACCAAGCCGGTGCGCCTCACCGAGTCCGGCAAGGTCCTCGCCCGGTACGGCCGTCAGGTCGCGGTGCTGGCCCAGGACGCGCATCTGGAGCTCGGCCTGCCCGAGGGTGGGCGGCCCACCACGTTGCCGGTGGCGGTGAACGCCGACTCCCTGGCCACCTGGTTCCCGCCGGCGCTGGCCCGGGTGCCCGACGACCCGCCGGTCTGCTTCACCGTGCTGCGCGAGGACCAGGACCACACCACCGAGCTGCTGCGCGAGGGTCTGGTGCTGGCCGCGGTCACCTCGACACCCGAGCCGGTCCAGGGCTGTTCGGTGCACCCGCTCGGTGTGATGCGCTACCGGGCCATGGCCACCCGGGCGTTCGCCGCGCGCTGGCTGGCCGACGGGCCCCCGGGGCTGCCGGACGCGCCGGTGGTGGTCTTCGACGTCAAGGACGACCTGCAGCACCGGTTCTGCCGGGAGCTCACCGGGCGCCCTCCGTCGGTCCGGCAGCACCTGGTGCCGGCCTCCGAGGCCTACGTGGCCGCCGTGCTGGGCGGCCTGGGCTGGGGGATGGTCCCCGACCTCCAGACCGGGGCGCACGAGGTCGAGGGCCGGCTGGTCGAGCTCGTGCCCGGCCGCCCGCTGCACGTGCCGCTGTACTGGCAGCAGTGGCGGCTGGACTCGCCGCCGCTGGCCGCACTGGCCGAGGCCGTGGCGCGCACGGCTGCCGAGGCACTCCGGCCGGTCCGCTGATCCGACGGGGGCGACCGGCCGTCGGACGGCGAACGGTTCTGATCGGGCGCCGAGCGGTATTTCTGCTCTGTGTGGGCGACCCGAACCCACACGCTCGGGCTCGTGATCGGGCCCGACCCCGGCGGCGGCTCCGGGCCGGCTCACCTGATCGGCCCAGGAATCACACCGGGTCGCCGAGCAACCTCCGGGCCCGCCGCCTACTCACGGTGTTTTACGATTTAGCCGTTTGACTGTAAAGCGAGCGCGATGCAGTATTTGCCGCGTCACCTGGTCAACCCCGAGGCCAGGGAAACAATAGCTTCGCACAACCGTGACGAACCCGCGTCGAAATTGCTCAGCTCCATGAGACGGCAATCAGGAACCGCGGTGGTCCCCGTTACGGAAATGCGGGCTGGACAATTCAGGAGGATCCATTGTTGAAGTCGCGTGTTGCCGCCGCCGCGCTGGTCGTCGCGACCACCACGGCCGGCCTCGGTCTGGCCGGCGGCGTGGCGGAGGCCTCGCCGGTCATGGCGAGCGGGACCGTCGGTTACCTCGCCGGTGACAGCCACTGCTGCAAGAAGAACGACCGGGACGACGACGACCGGGACCGCCGGAAGCACCGGGACCCCCGGCGCGACCAGGCGCTGGTGCCGGGCGTGCTGAGCGGTGTGAACGGGCTGCTCAACGGCGTCGGTCACGCGGTGAACTCGTTGCTGCGCGGCGTCGTCTAGAACTCCACCGGTCCCGCGGTGGAAGGGGAGCAGGACGGGCCGACCGGCCCGTCCTGCTTCATTTCTGCGTGGATTCGCGATTCGGCCGTCCCGTTATGGCGAATCGGTGCGGGCCGGCATCCGGCCCGACAGGAATGGGGTGCGGGTCCGCGGCGTCGGGGACCCGCGCGCCGAGCGGGGAGCGGGGCGATGCGTACATCCTGGAACAGTGCTGTCTTACAGTCAAATGTTTGATCGTAAAACCTGTCCGATTGGCCCCAGGTGCCCCACCCGTTGCCGGATCGATGCGGCGGGGTTGGTCGGAGCGGGAGTGGTGTCGGGTGCGGACTTGGTGCCAGGCTGGGGCCATGGCTGCGGTGATCGGCGTCGAGGCGGAGGAGCGGATCGTCCGCGCGGCCACCGAGGTGCTCGCCGACCGCGGCTTCCACGGCCTGTCGATCAGCGCGGTGGCCCGCCAGGCCGGTGTCTCCCGGCCGACGGTGTACGCCTACTTCGCCTCGAAGGAGGAGATCGTCAGCCGGGTGCTGCACAACGTCAGCACCGAGGTCGCCGCCCGGGTGGTGCGGGAGGCGGGGCGGGCCACCACGGCCGCCGACTTCGCCGTCGAGATCATGATCGCGATGCGGCGGGAGTTCCGCACCCAGCCCGCGCTGGCCCCGCTGGCGTTCCCCCAGCTCGGCAGCACGATCTTCGACGGTGACCCGATCGGCCCCGATGCGATCAAGCTCGCCGTCGGGTTCCTCGGGCCGCTCGTCGAGCTGCAGCCGGACCTGGCCGCCGACCTCGACGAGATCGGCGAGACCATGATCCGGACCATGTTCTCCCTGATCATGTTCGAGAGCCGGACGTCGGCCTCGGACAGCCGGTTGCGGGCCTACCTGCACCGCCGCATGGTCCCGGCGCTGGGCATCCGCCCGACCGCGACGGGCCCGGTCACTCCGACATGAACTCCGCCGTCGAGTTGCCGGCCTTCTCGTAGCGGCCGAGGGCCTCGACGAAGTAGTAGTCGCCGAACATGATGCCGCTGTCCGCCCAGCCCTTCGGGAAGTGCTGGGTGCCGTGCTGCAGGATCGCCGCGAACCCCGGCCGGCGCGCGGCGTAGGTGGGGGTGGACAGCGCGGCGAGCAGGTCGCGGGCGGTATCGGTGTCGCGCTGCTTCGCGGCCGGGTCGGTCTGGTAGCCGCCCAGCTCGATCAGCGCGCTGGCCACGATGGCGGCTGCCGAGGTGTCGCGCGGGGCGGTCGCCTTGTTCGGCACGTCGAAGTCCCAGTACGGCACCTTGTCCGGCGGCAGCCGGCGGACGAAGTAGTCGGCGGTGCGCCGGGCGGTGTCCAGGAACTCGGGTTTCCTGGTGTAGCGGTAGGCCATGGTGAAGCCGTAGACGGCCCACGCCTGCCCGCGCGCCCAGGTCGACTCGGTGGCGTAGCCCTGCTTGGTGGAGTGCCGCAGCAGGGCGCCGGTCCGCTGGTCGTACTCTGCGACCATCCACGTCCCGCCGTCCGGGCGGACCAGGTCCCGCATCGAGCGCAGCGCGTGCTGCTCGGCCAGCTCGGCGTGCCGGGGGTTCCCGCCGTTCTGCCCGGCCCAGAACATGAGTTCCATGTTCATCATCGCGTCGATGTTGACCCGGTACTGGGTGCGGTCGTCGAACTTGTCCCACACCCGGAACATCCCGACCTTCGGGTTGAACCGGCGGGCGACGGTGTCGGCGGAGGCCAGCACCACCCGCTTGTAGGCCTCGTTGCCAGTCAGCTGGTAGCCCAGGCCGTAGGTGTCGAACATCTTGAAGCCGAGGTCGGTGGAGTCCTGCCCGGTCTGCTGCCCGAGCCGGGCCTGCCAGGCCTCGGCCCGCTTCCGCCAGACCGGGTCCTTCGTGCGTTCGAAGGTCCGCCACAGCGCGGCGGGGTAGAAGCCGGCGGTCCAGTCGCCGGGGTCCTCGGTCAGCCAGCCACCGCCGGGTTTGGTCCGCACCGGGTAGGCCGGCGGGTCGAGGGTGGCGTCGGTGGCGATCAGCCGCTTCTCGGTGAACGTCAGCACCCGGCTCGGCGGCGGCGGGGGAGCCGGTGCGGCCGAGGTCGACCCGGCCGGCGGGAGCGGGGCCGTCGGGGTGGTCGGGTCCGGGCCGCTACAGCTGACCAGCGCGGCCAGGACCAGCCCGCCCCCGAGCGCTCTCCTCGGCATGGCTGACCTCCGCGCGCCTCGACTCCTGGACGCCGGGCAAGATACCGGCGACCCGGAGGACGGCGGACACGACCTCCGCGAGCGGGACGTCGGTGACGACCTCGTGGTCGGCGCCCTGGCGCAGCAGGGGCTCGACGGTGTCCAGGTCGTCGAGGATCCGGCGCAGCTCCTCCGGCGACTTCCCGTAGCGGTTGGTGCTGCGGCGGGTCACCCGGTCGACCAGGACCGCCCGGGGGGCGCTGAGCAGCACGATGTGGTCGAACCGGGGGTAGAAGTCGACCTGGTTCTCCTCGCAGCCCGCGACGAACAGGGCCCCGGTGCCGTCGGCGTGGTCGTCCAGGAGCTCGCGCATCGCGTCGGGCCGCCACCGCTGCCGCCCGTCCGGCAGCGGCTCGCACCAGCCGTCGTCGGTGTCCACCGCCCGGTGCCCGCGCGCCCGGAGCTCGGCGACGACGCTGGACTTGCCGACCCCGGACATCCCGGTGATCAGCACCCGCCTGCCCGTTCGGTCGGTCAAGACAGGCTGGCCACGGCCTCGTCGATCAGGTCGACGACCTCGGCCGGCCGGGACGCCAGCGAGGCGTGGCCGGCGTCCAGCTCGATGGTCTTGCGGGGGCTCATCCGGGCCGCCATCCGCCGCTGGTTGTCCGGGGCGATCATGTGGTCCTCGGTGGACACCTGGTACCAGGTCGGCTTCACCTTCCACGCCGGGGCGCTGACGTTGTCGCCGAACGTCGAGGCCAGCGGCGCCTTCTGGGTGACCGCCATGACCAGGCCCTCGTCCTCGGAGACGTCCTGGCAGAAGCTCTCGTGGAACTTCTCCTGGGTGATCCAGAGGTAGCCGTCCGAGTCCGGCGCGAGGTTCGCGATGGCGTCCGGCGGGTACTCCTGGCTGATCGCGCCGGGGCTCTCGCCGGCGTCCGGGGCGAAGGCGGCGATGTAGACGAGGCCGACGACGTTGGGCAGGTCGCCCGCCTCGGTGATCACCGCGCCGCCGTAGGAGTGGCCGACCAGCAGGACCGGCCCGTCCACCTGCGCGACCATCTGCCGGGTCCGGGCGGCGTCGTCGGCCAGCGAGGTCAGCGGGTTCTCCACGGCGCGCAGGGACTCGTAGCCGCGCCTGCGCAGCTCGACGATGACGCCGGCCCAGTGCGCGGCGCCGCCCCAGAACCCGTGGACAAGAACGATCGTCGGCTTGCTGGCCATCGTGGGTGGTCCTCTCCGGTGGGCTCGGCTCGTCCGTCCGATCACTACGCTAGCGGGGTGATCACTTCGGCGGAACCGGGCGCGGTGTGAACGCGGAGCGGACGTTCGGCGGCCAGAACCTGCTGGTCGTCTACACCGAGCGGCTCGACGCCTGCCGCGAGTTCTACGCGGGCATCGGCCTGCCGTTGGTGCCGGAGCGGCACGGCGACGGTCCGGCGCACTACGCCGCCGAGCTGCCCGGCGGGCTGGTCGTCGAGCTGTACCCGGGCCGGCCGGGGCGGACCACGGGCCGGCTGCGGCTGGGGTTCACCGTGGTCGACCCCGGTCGGGAGCCGGGGGAGCACGTGCTGACCGACCCGGACGGGCGCACCGTGGTGCTCACGACGACGCGCTGACGGCGCGCACTACGCGGCGGAACTGCCGCCGTGGGTGAGGTAGCCGATGAGCATGCCGGCGATCTCGTCGATCAGGTGCCCGCGCGGGATCGGTGAGCGGCCGGCGACGTAGCGGATGGCGAGCTGGGCGGACGTCTCCACCATGATCCACACGGCGGTGTCGACGTCGAGGTCCGCGCGGAACTGGTCGCGGTGCGCGATCAGGTAGAGCCGGGTGAGGTCGCTGATCCGCCGGTGCAGGTCGTTGAGCCGGCTGGTGCCGCCGAGCTGGGGGAGGCGCTCGATGATCGTGCGCAGCGGCCCGGTGTTGTCGGCGAACACCTCGAACTGGGCGGCCAGCAGCGCCCGCCCGGCCTCCCGCCACGGCAGGTACACGGTGGCCTGGAGCTGGGTGTCGATGCGGTCGGTGAGCTCGGCGGAGAACCGTTCGAGGACCGCCAGGATGACGGCGTCCTTGTTGGGGAAGTACTGGTAGAACGAGCCGCTGCTGATCCCGGCCTCGGCGGCGATCCGGTTGGCCGACGCCCCCTCGTACCCGGACTCGGCCAGAACGCGACCGGCGGCGTCGACGATGCGGTCCATCATCTGCCGGGACCGCTGCTGGCGTGGCGTCTTCCGAGGTGAGAGCTCGTTCGGCCGTGACACACCGGCTCCCTTGAATGCGAGTTGAACGCGGGTAGAGGGTCGCGTTTCACTATATGGCAACAGTGAGACCGAGGGAGCAGCGATGACCGCGACCAGCATGTCCCGCCCCGCCGAGGCGGATCGGCGACGCGAGCCGGAACTGTTCGGGCCGGGTGACCTGCTCTGGGAGCTGAACGGGCACTGGCTGTTCGCCGCGAGCACGGGCAGCGCGTTCCTGCTGCAGGTGATGCACCCGGCCATCGGCACGGTGGTGGACCGCCGCTCCACCTACCGCACCGACCCGTGGGGCCGGGCCGAACGCAGCTTCGCCTCGGTGCAGACCTGGGTCTACGGCGGCCCGACCGCGGTCGAGGAGGGGCACCGGCTGCGGCACATGCACCGCGACCTGGCCGCGACGGATGAGCGCGGGCGCCACCACCACGCGCTGTCCGCCGAGCCCTGGGCCTGGGTGCCGCTGACCTCCTACCACGCCGTCCTGGCCTACGCCCGGTACTTCCTGCCCCGGCCGCTCACCCCCGCCGAGCGGGACCGGCTCTACGGTGAGGTGCTGCGACTGTGCCGGATCCTGCAGGTCCCGGAGCGGATGCTGCCCGCCGACCCGGACGCCTACCGGGCCTACCTCGACCACATGATCGAGAACGTGTTGGAGAACCACCCCACGGCGCACACCGTGCTGGCCACCGCCGCCGACTCCCCGCCGCTGCCCGGCCTGCCCCGGGCCCTGCACCGGCTGTGGCCACCGGTCGGGACGGTCGGCGCGCGGGTCAACCGGCTGATCAGCGTCGGCACCCTGCCCCCGGCCGCGCGGGACAAGCTCGGGCTGACCTGGACCGACGCCGACGAGCGGGCCCTGCGCGCGTTCGGCCGGGTCGCCGGGGAGATCAACACGAGGCTGCCCGAGCGGGTCCGGTACATGCCCATCGCCTACCGGGCCCGGGAGGCGGCCCGGGCCCGGCAACGCCTCGTGGACGCGCTCGAGGAGCGCCCCCGCTGATCTCCCGCCGGTGCTCCCGGCGCGCCAGGATCAGGGTGGATCCTGCTCGCGGAGGGTGTGGCTCGGCGGTCGGCCGTATCGCTGGCGGTAGAACTGGGCGAACCGGGCGCTCGGTCCGAATCCCCAGGCGGCGGCGATCGCGGCGACCGTGGCGCCGGTGGCCGGGTCGGTGGCCGCCAGCTGCCGGTGCGCGCCGTCCAGCCGGGCCCGGCGCAGGTACTCGCTGGGGGTGGTGTCCTGGTGGCGGCGGAAGCCCGCCTGCAGGGCCCGTGCGGTCACGCCGACGGCCCGGGCCACGTCGACCACGGTGATCGGGTCGGCGGCGTGGGCGTCGATGAACTCCATCGCGCGTCTGGTGGTGCTCGCCCCGACGTGCCCGGGCGGCGGACGGTAGGGCTGGTCGGTGGCGTTGTTGGGGAACACCGCGAGCGCGGTGGCCGCGACCAGCTCGCCGAGCTGGACCTCGACCAGCGGGTGCATGAGCGCGTTGGTGTGGTCGCCCATCTGCTGGTGCACGAACCCGGTCAGCTGGCGCCACTGGGTGGCCATCGCCGTCGACACCGGGGCCATGCCGAAGAACCGAAGCCGGTCGGCGCGCAGGCCGAGATGTTCGGCCGCCAGCAGCTCCACCGTCTCCATCGGGACCCGGAGCATCGCCGCGTGGATGTCCGACCACTGCCCGTGCACGGCGCGGCCGAAGGGGAACGCCGCCACCGTGCCGGGCAGCAACTCGAACTCCTCGCGGCCGGCGCGCAGTCGCGCGGCCCCGCCCAGGCCGACATTGCCGTAGAAGATCGGTGGGGGTGCCATCTCGCACTCGACCGACCCGGAGTAGTGCATCCGGTCGGCGCCCACCGGGCCGGCGGTGGCCAGCCGTACCTGAGCGTCGAACTCCTCGTGGGCGCCGGAGAACCGGGGCGGCCGTTCCGGAGCGTAGATCCGGCGAAACTCCTCGTGCGCCACGTCGGGGTCGGTGGACGAGAACTCGACGATCTCGACCATGGGGGCATCACCTCAACAACGCAGGCCTACTGAGCGGGCCCGCAACGACCGTGATCGGAGCGGTCGACCACATCGTCGATCCCGACCGTAGTTCGTGATCCGGCGTCGGCGAAACCCCTCGAGCGGAACGAACCCGGCGATCGGAACTGAGTATCAGGAACAGTCCGTGACGCACAGTCATCGCCTCGTCACGGTCCATGGGTGCGGATTCGTCGAGCTCCGGCCGCCATTCGGGTGGTTCCGGAGCTGGTCAGGACCGGGAAGGTCGATGGCGAGGCGAGTCGGGATCGAGCGGATGCGAACAGTACCGGCCGATACGTAGCGTCACCGGCGGAGATCGAGCGAGATGCTTGGTTGTCTAGCGAACTCCTTCTACCGTTTCGGCTGGCGGTGCGACGGAGGGCTTTCGCGGCGCGGGGGAAGGGCCCCGTCGGCCGGTCGGGGTGGGGCCGGCGGGGCTTTCTCGCTCGACGGGGTGGCGCGTGCTCGAGGGGGTGGGTCGACCGTGAGTTTGATCCCCTGGCGTGAGCTCGGCCTCGCGCCCCGGACCGGTCACGGCGGGGGCGCGCTGCTCGGTCGGGACAGCGTCGGCTCTGGCCGGCCGCACATCGCCGACCGGCCACGACCGGCGTGCCTGCCGGTCCTGGTGGCCGACCAGCACCAGCTGTTCGCCACCGCGCTCCGGATGGCCCTGCGGTCACGGGGGGTGCGTGCCTACGAGCTGCCGGTCGGGGATGTCCGCGCCACGGTGGCGGCGGCCGCGGCGTTTCCCAGCGGGCTGGTGTTCCTCGATCTGGCTCTGAGCGCGCCGGACTCGTCCGTCGCGCTCAGGACCCCGCGCCCGTGTCCGGAGGCCGGTGCGCTGGTCCAGGTGTTGTGCGAGCAGGGCAAGAAGGTTCTGGTCGCCGCCGGAGTCGCCGACGGGCCGGCGGTCGCCGCCGCGATCGCGGCCGGGGCGTCGGCCGTGCTGTCCGGGAGGGACAGCTTCGAGGACCTGCTGGACATCGCCGGCCGGGCGAGCGCCGGTCTCCCGGTGCTCACCGAGACCGAACACCGGTACTGGCTCGACCGTCACCGCCGGCACCGGGCGGCCCGGCGGGCGCTGGAGAAGCGGTTCGATCGGCTGTCCCCGCGCGAGCGGCTGGTGCTCGACCGCCTCGCCCGGGGCCAGCGTGCGGCGGTGATCGCCGCGCACGAGATGGTGTCGCTGACCACCGTCCGCACCCAGATCCGGTCGATCCTCACCAAGCTTGACGTGAACAGCCAACTCGAGGCCGTCGCCCTGTTCGCCGGCGTCCCCCTCGATCCGAGTGACGGGGTCGGACTCCGGGGGCTCGCGGGCCGGGCGGCGCATCGCCCGTGCCCGGTCAGCCCCCGACGCCGGCCGAGTACGGGCGTCGGATCACCGGGAGTCGGCGGGCGGCCCGTCGTTGACCACCACGAACTTCGTGAAGGGCTGGTGGATGGTCCAGCGGGTGAGCGTGCCCTTCTTGAACGAGTACAGCTGCCCGGCCGAGAGGCTCACGGTCTCACCGGTGTCGACCAGCTCGATGGTCGCGGACCCCTCGATCACGTAGCCGGACTCGTCGCCCAGCGGGACGTCGTACAGCGGTGAGGTCGCCGGCTGCACCCGCCAGAAGGCGACCACCAGCAGGTTGCCGTTGTACGAGCTCTCCCGCAGGACGGCGATCTCACCGAACTCGGAGGTCCCCTCGCCGCCGCCGGCCACGGGGTAGACGAAGGGCACGTACTCGGGCTGCCGGGCGTCCTGGATGACGTGGCTGAACTCGTCGATGACACTGGTCATGATGGTGCACTCCTCGGATCGGGTGGTCACTCCGGCATGAGGGTCGCCGTCGAGTTGCCGGCCTTCTCGTAGCGGCCGAGGGCCTCGACGAAGTAGTAGTCGCTGAACACCAGGCCCTGGTCGACCTGCTTCTTCAGGAAGTTCTGTGTGCCGTGCTGCAGCATCGCCGCGAACGGGGTGCGGGGCGAGTAGGTGGGCGAGGACAGCGAGGTGAGGATGTCGCGGGCGGCGTCGGTGTAGCGCTTCTTCACCGCCGGGTCCTTCTGGTAGCCGTTGAGCTCCAGCAGCCCGCTGGCGGCGATGGCGGCGGCCGAGGTGTCGCGCGGCGCGGTCGCCTTGTCCGGCGCGTCGAAGTCGAAGTAGGGGACCTTGTCGGCCGGGAGGTGGCCGATGAACCAGTCGGCGGTGCGGCGGGCGGTGTCGAGGAACCGGGGGTCCTTGGTGTACCGGTAGGCCATGGTGAAGCCGTAGACGGCCCAGGCCTGCCCGCGTGACCAGGTGGTCTCGGTGGCCAGGCTGCGCTCGTTGGAGCGCTTCTGCAGGGCTCCGGTGTTCTGGTCGTAGTTGCCGACCATCCAGGTGCTGCCGTCCGGGCGCACCAGGTCCTGCATCGCGCGCACCGAGTTCTGCCGGGCCATCTCGGCGAGCTTCGGATCGCCGCCGTTCTGACCGGCCCAGAACAGGATCTCCATGTCCATCATCGCGTCGATGTTGGTCCGGAACTGCGTCTTGTCGTCGAAGTTCTCCCACACCCGGACCGCCTTGACCTCCGGGTCGTAGCGGCGCCCCACGGTGCCGGCGGCCTCCAGCACGACCCGCTTGTACGCCTCGTCCTTGGTGATCCGGTAGGCCTTCCCGTAGGTGTTGAAGAACTTGAAGCCGAGGTCGGTGGAGTCCTGCTTGGTCTGGGTGGCCAGCGGGGCCTGCCGGGTCTCGGCCCGCTGCCGCCACGCCGGATCCTGGGTGCGCTCGAAGGTCTGCCACAGGGTCCCGGGGAAGAAACCGGCGGTCCAGTCGTCGGGGCCGGCGGTGTCCCAGGTGCCGTCCGGCTTCGTCCGGGTCGGGTAGGCGTCCGGGGCGAGGGCGGCGTCGGTGTCGAGCAGCCGCTGCTCGGTGTACTGGAACACCCGGCTCGAGTCGGGGGAGGGGACCGCCGACGGTTTCGCGGGGGCCGGCGCCTGCGGGGTCGGGCTGCTGCAGGCCACCAGCGTGGCGAGCGCGAGGATTCCCCCGGTCGCCGCGGCTCGGATCGGCATCTGGGGTACCTCGCTGGTCTCGACGCTGAAACCTGGGCAACGTAGCAGCCGCCGCGACCTCACGTCGTGCGCGGCCGACTCCGGCCCGGTGACCCCCGCCAACGTTCATGCATTGGGTGATCGCGTCCCGGTGTGTGGCCGTCCACCGCCGTGGATACGTCGGCAATCGGAGATGTGCGGTACGGCCTGCCGCCCGCCCCGGACGAACATCGAGACGTTGCGGCGGTTCCCGGGCTCGTCCAGCACGAATCGGATCACCGACGCGGCGAGTACACCGGGTTCGGTGGAGAGTTGCTGAGCCCAGGCGTTGGCGGCCTGCTCGTCGCTGAACGCCGCCTCGGTGGGCCGGACTTCGTCGGGCATCGTGACGTGCACGGTCCAGACGGCGCGGGAGTGTTCTCGCCAGGTCACGGTCTGCGGATCGCGCACGCCCCGTAGCTTGCCGATCACGGTGTCCGGAGAACACGGCGCCGGCAGTGAAGTTCGGCGTCTGCCCGGCGCCAACCCGGCGTTAAACGCCTACCATCCTCGGCATGCTGGAAAGCCTCGGCGCCAATCTGGAACGACTACGGGTACGTCACGGCCTCACCCAGGAGCAGTTGGCGAACGCATCCGCGGTCAGCGTGGACACCATCTCCCGGCTGGAACGTGGTACCCGGACCGCCGCCCGTGGCACCACGATCGCGGCATTGGCCCGGGAGCTGCACGTAACCACGGCGGAGCTTCTCGGCCTGGCCCCCGCCGAGCGGGACAGCGTGGGCGCCGACCACCTCCGCCGGGCGGTGCACGCGCTGGATCTTCCCGACTTCGCCGAACCAGCCGACGTACTGCCCCTGGAAGCACTCAGCACCGCGGCGGGGGAGGCGTGGGCCGATTACCTGGCCGGTCGGCACGCCGAGATGCTGACCGGGCTACCCGCCCTGATGGTCGATACCCGCCGGGCTGTTCATGCCAGTGCCGGCGACCACGCCGCGCAGGCCGCCGCCCTGCTGGCCACCAGTTATCGCCTCGCTGCCGGACTGGCCGGACGCCTACAACTCACCGATCTGGCCGCGCACGCCGCTCACCGCGCCCTTCAGGTGGCTCCACACACGTCCCGTCCCGAGCTGGATGAGGCCGCCGCTCTGCGCTATCTCTGCTGGGTCCTGGTTCGCCAAGGCGACTACGCCGAGGCCGAGCGCATCGCCCTGCGCGCCGCGCAACGCCTCGATCCCGGCATGCTGGCCACCCCTGACCCCGATCAGGTCGGTGTCTTCGGTTCTCTGATGTTCAACGCCGCGAGCGCCGCGGCTCGGGGTGGCCACGGCGACCGAGCCGACGACTTGTTGCGTGTCGCCTCTGCCGCCGCTGTGCGAGACGGACAGGACCGCACCGGAGAGGCGGGGGTGTTCGGACCTCGAGTGGCCGCGATGCAAGCCGTGGACCAGGCCGTTCGTGCCGGCCAACCGGACCGGGCGCTGCATCTCGCCACCCACGTACCGCCCGCCACCGGTGCGGTACCCGCGTTCTGGGAGGCCGGGCACCGCATCCATCTAGCTGCTGCCGCGGTCGACCTGGGCCAGTGGGAGCACGCCATCACCATGATGGAGGCCGCCCGCGATCTGGCGCCCCAATGGGCCCGGGTGCAACCGTTGTCCCGGGTCGTTTTGGCTCAACTGGTGGATCACTGGCCGTCCCGTCGCCCGGCCCGACTCACCACCCTGGTCAGCCACTACATGCCGGTCCAGGAGTGAGGCAGCCAGGTGCGCACTCTCGTGCTCGGGGCCGATGAGGGTGACCTGCTGCGCGCGGCGGTGCACCGTTTCCGGGGTGTGTGGCTCGACGAACCCGCCATGTTCCTCGCCGATCCCGCGACCATCGCCATAGTCACCCTCGACGGCGAGGAGGTGGTCGGCTGGGCCCGGGGCACGCGCCAGCGTCACGCCTGCGGGTACACGCAGGTGCAGCTCTACGAGATCGGGGTCGCGCCGACCCGCCGTGGTGAGGGGCTCGGGCGTGCGCTCCTCGATCACTTCCTCCGGCTGGTGACGGCGGAGGGGCACCGGCGGATGTGGTTGTTCACCGACGAGGCCAACGTGGTCGCCAAGTCCCTCTACGAATCCGCCGGTGGCCGGCCGTCGCCGCATCAGGACGCGACCTACTGGTGGCAGCTCGGGCCGACGGAGTGACGGCGCCTCAGTGCAGTTCGAGTTCCCAGTCCTCGAACGGTGGCGTCACCTGGTAGGTGCGGTCGAGGTAGCCGCGCAGGTACTGGGCCGCCCGGCGGGTGGCGTCGCCCTCGTTGACCGGCTGACCGTCCGGACCGAGCTGGAGGACGTTGGTGAACACGGCGAACAGCTGCTCCAACGGCGACCCGAACTCCATCAGCGCCGGCCGGTAGTCGCCCAGATCGCCGTACTCGTCCACCCGCAGGGAGCCGTTGGCCACGAAGAACGCGAAGAAGCGGATCGCGCTGCGGGCGCCGGGCGGGATGCCGGTCATGCGGTGATCAGCCGGTGTGGCGGGGGCCGGGGTGGAGGGTGCCGGCTCGGTAGGTGAAGGCCTGGGTGAACTTGACCTGCGGGCCGGCGGCCAGCGGTGCGTCCTGGCCGACCGCCCCGCCGGCCACGGTCACCTTGCCGGGCGCGATCGTGACGTCGGCCTCCTCGACGTACATCGGGTCGGTCTCCGAGATGAGGATGCCGAGCGACTTCGGGTGGGCCGGCGCCGACGTCCCGTCGAACGCCTCGACCCGCACCGGGTTGGACGAGGTCTGCGTCGAGCAGGTCAGCGACACCACCGAGTCGGCCACCCCGTCGCCGGTGATGTCGCCGTCGACGACCTTGACGACGATCACGCGTTGGTCCGCCACCGGGCAGCGGAAGGTCGTCGCCTTGGCCCAGTCGGTGCCACGCAGCGGGTGCGCCGGTTTCGCCGCCGCGGCCGCGCTCGACGGGGCGGCGCTCGGGCTCGCGCTCTGGTCTGTGCCGGAGTTCTCCGCCGGGGCCGGCGCTGTTGAACCGCAGGCCACGAGGCCGCTCACCGTCAGGCCCAGGACCGCCCCGCGGAGGAGTCGGGAGCCACCGGGTACCGCCGTCCACACCGCTCCGAACATGGATCCCCCTCGATCGATGTCGATCACTCGAGCAGACTTTATCGATCTCCCCAAACCGATATCAGCGGGGAGCTTCCCTCGCTGCTATATGTGCGTCTAGACTTACCGTTCGTGTCGACTTACGGAGATGAGGGGTTGGGGTTGCTCGGCGACCCGACCCGGCGAGCCATCTTCGAGCTGTTGGCCCGCCGGCCGTGCTCGGTGCAGGAGCTGGCCGAGCAGCTGCCGGTGAGCCGTCCGGCGGTGTCCCAGCACCTGAAGGTGCTCCGCGACGGGGGCCTGGTGGTCGCCCAGGCCGAGGGCACCCGCCGGATCTATCGCCTCAACCCCGCCGGGGTGGCCGCGTTGCGGGCCTGGTTGGACGGGGTCTGGAGCGATGCCCTGACCACTTTTCACAAGGTCGCCGAGCAGGCGCACCCACCCGCACCCGAACAGGAGAGCACATGACCACGACGGCGCCGATACCTCCGATCATCGGGGCGGTCACCATCGCCGTACCCATCGACCAGGCCTTCTCGGTGTTCACCGCGTCGATCAACGAGTGGTGGCCGCACCAGTACCACATCGGCGCATCCGAGGTGGCCGAAGTGGTCCTCGAGGAAGGGCTGGGCGGTCGGTGGTACGAGCGTGGGGTGGACGACTCGGAGTGTGACTGGGGCCGGGTGCTGGCCTGGGAGCCGCCGAACCGCCTGGTGCTCACCTGGCAGATCGACGGGTCGTGGCGGTTCGACCCGGACCCGGAGCATGCCAGCGAGATCCACGTGAGCTTCACCGCCGACGGCGACGACGGGACCACCGTGGAGCTCGAGCACCGCCACTTCGACCGCCTGGTCGGCGGCCGGTCGGTGAACGACACGATCCGCGGCGGCGGTGGCTGGGCGCTGATCCTGGAAGGCTTCGGCAAGGTCGCGGAGCAGCGGTCATGAGCGCCCCGGACACCCGGGCCCTGGCCCGCGCCGAGCGGTCCGACCTGGCCGAGCTGCTGGCCACGCTGACCCCCGAGCAGTGGGAGAGCCCGTCGTTGTGCGAGGGGTGGCGGGTCCGGGACGTGATCGCGCACATGTTCAGCTTCGAGGACATGTCCATTCCGGCGGTCCTCGTCCGGCTGGCCCGGGCCGGTTTCGACACCGACCGGGCCAACGCGGCCATGGTCGCCTCGTACGCCGACCACACCCCGGAACAGCTGACCGCACGGGTTCGGGAGCACCTGGACCCCGCTGGGATCACCGCCCAGTTCGGCGGCCGGATCGCCCTCACCGATGCCCTGATCCACCACCAGGACATCCTGCGGCCGCTGGGTGTGCGGCGGACGATCCCGGACGATCGGATGCTCGCGGCGCTGGACTTCGCCAAGGGTGCCCGCCCGCTCGGCGCGCCGAAACGCATCCTCGGCCTCACCCTGCGGGCGACCGACCTCGACTGGAGCACGGGTACCGGCCCGGTGGTCGAGGGGCCGGCGGAGCCGCTGCTGCTGGCCCTGGCCGGCCGGGACGTGGCCCTCGACGAGCTGACCGGACCGGGCCGGCCGATCCTGGCCGACCGACTGAGAGGCTGATGCCATGCGGAAACTGATCTACGGCATGAACGTGAGCCTGGACGGCTACGTCGCCGCGCCCGGGGACGACCTTGGCTGGAGCGTGCCGAGCGACGAGCTGTTTCAGTGGTGGTCCGACCGGGTGGGTGAGACCGACCTGGCGCTGTACGGGCGCCGGCTGTGGGAGACGATGAGCTCGCACTGGCCGACCGCCGCCGAGCAGCCCGGCGTCACCCCGGCGGAGATCGAGTACGCCCGCCGCTGGCTGGACATGCCGAAGGTGGTGTTCTCCTCCACGATCAGCTCGGTCGACTGGAACACCCGCCTGGTCACCGGCGACGCGGTCACCGAGATCACCCGGCTCAAGGCCGAGGACGGCGGCCCCATCGACATCGGCGGCGCCACCCTCGCCGCGGCGGCGATGCGGGCCGGGCTGATCGACGAGTACGTGCTGGCCACCGCCCCGGTCCTGGTGGGCGGCGGCACGCCGTTCTTCACCGCCCTGGACAACTGGGTGAACCTGACCCTGGTGGAGACCCTCGCGTTCCCCGATGGCGTGGTGCTGACCAGGTACGAGACCAGGCCCTGAGCTCGGTTGTTCACTGGGCTGGTCGGGAGTCCGGGCTGATCTGGCTGTGCACCATCTGCGCCCAGGTGGCGATGAAGTCCTCGTCGGTGATGGCGATGGGGTCCGCGTCGAGTTGTAGTCGCAGGAGGCGCGCGGAGAACAGTGAGCCGAGGGCGACCGCGGTTATCGCCTCCGCCCGGCCGGGGTCGAGTTGGGCGCGGTCGCGTAGCCATCCGGCGAAGCCGGCGTAGGTGGCGTGGATGAGCTGGTCGACCGCGACCTGGACGAGTTCTGGGTGGGTGCGGGCTTCGGCCAGGACGGTGCGCAGCAGGTTGGCCTCGCGGTCGATCTCGGTGAGCGCGTAGCGGGCCAGGACGGTCAGCTCCACGTGGAGGTCGCCGAGGTCGACCAGGATGTGCCGGATGTCGCGCAGTGCGCTCAGTCGCCGGAGGTGGCGTTCGATGCCCGCCTCGAGCAGGGCCTGTTTGCTGCGGAAGTGCTGGTAGATGCTGCCGGAGCCCTCCGCCAGCCCGGCCGCTCGCTCGATCTGCACGATGCTCGTGCCCTTGAAGCCGTGCTGACCGAACAGCTCCATCGCCGCATCGAGGATCCGCTCACGGGTTGACACCACCATGGACACAAGTAAACACTTGTGGACGGCGAGAGTCTACTTTTAGACGGGAGCGGTCATGGTGGACCCAACCGAGTCGGGCCGGGTGCGGAGTGGGCGGGTGGCTCGGGTGGCGCCGTTGGTGGGGTTGGCCGGGCGGACAGCCGGCGAGGCTGTCGTCGCGTCGTTGCGCAGCCGGCGGGGCGGTGAGCGTGACGGGGTCGAGTTCCACACGCGGATGGCGCAGCTCTATGCCGAGCGGCTCGGCCGGTCGCGGGGTGTGTTGATGAAGGCGGGCCAGATCCTGTCGATGGTGTTGCCCGAGTCCGGCGTCGACGGCGAGTACCGGGGGATCTACCAGGCCGCGTTCGCGAAGTTGCAGGACGACGCACCACCGATGCCGGCCGAGCTGGCCATCGAGGTCGTCACCGCCGAGCTGGGCCGGCCGCCGTCGGCGCTGTTCGCCGAGTTCGACCCGGATCCGTTGGCGGCGGCGTCGATCGGCCAGGTGCACAGGGCGACGTTGCGCGATGGCCGGCCGGTGGTGGTGAAGGTCCAGTACCCGGGGGTGGACGAGGCGATTCGGGCGGATCTGAAGAACACCGAGTTGCTGTCGACGTTCCTGCGGCTGCTGTTCAGCGTGATGCCGAACACGTCGAGCTTGGACCTGCCGGCGATGGCGCGTGAGGTGTCGGCGCGGATCGGTGAGGAGATCGACTACCGCGCCGAGGCCGCCAACCAGCAGGAGTTCGCCGACCTTTACCGGGGCCACCCGTTCATCCGGATCCCCGAGGTGATTCCGGAGTTGTCCGCCCGGCGGGTGTTGACTTCTGATTACGTCGAGGGGCTGCGGTTCGCCAAGGCCGCCCGGGCCGAACAGCACCTGCGGGATCGCTGGGGCGAGGCGGTGCAGCGGTTCGTCTACGACAGCATCTACCGGCACGGGCTGTACAACGCGGACCCACATCCGGGCAACTACCTGTTCCACTCCGACGGCACGGTGACCTTCCTGGACTTCGGGTGCGTCAAACGACTCGCACCCGACGATGCGCGGCGCTTGAGCGGTTGTCTCCCGCTGATCGTCACTCGAGATGCTGAGGGGTTGCGCCGATGGGCGGTCGACGCGGGATTCGTCAATCCGGCCGATGAGCCCGACGCCGATGAGCTGCTGGCCTACTGGATCAACACCTGGCGGCACCTGATGCCGCCGCAGCCGCTGACGATCACACCGGAGTTCGTGGCAAGTGTCACTCGCGCTCAGATGTCGCCCTTCGGGCCGCACAAGCGGGTCGTCAGCAAGTTCACCATGCGCGGCAGCGACACGATGGCCGCACGAGTAGTAAGTGGATCAACGATGGTCCTCGGCGCGCTGCGCGCCACCGGGTCGTGGATGGCGATGATCCGCGAGTACACGGAGTCCGCCCCACCTTCGACCGCGTACGGCGAGCTGGAAGCCGCGTTCCGGGCGGGCCACCGATGAGCACCTCGACCAGCGCTGATCAACAGGGCACGAGCAGACAAGAGGGTGGTCATGGTGGAACCGGCTGAGTCGGGTCGAGTCCGGGCCGGTCGGGTGGCTCGGGTGGCGCCGTTGGTGGGGTTGGCCGGGCGGACAGCCGGCGAGGCTGTCGTCGCGTCGTTGCGCAGCCGTCGCGGCGTCGAGCGTGACGGCGTCGAGTTCCACACGCGGATGGCGCAGCAGTATGCCGAGCGTCTCGGACGGTCCCGGGGTGTGCTGATGAAGGCGGGCCAGATCCTGTCGATGGTGCTGCCCGAGTCCGGTGTGGAGGGCGAGTACCGGGGGATCTACCAGGCCGCGTTCGCCAAGCTGCAGGACGACGCCCCGCCGATGCCGCCGGAGCTGGCCGTCGAGGTGATCACCGCCGAGCTGGGGCGGCCGCCGTCGGAGGTGTTCGCCGAGTTCGACCCGTCCCCGTTGGCGGCGGCCTCGATCGGCCAGGTCCACAGAGCGACGTTGCCTGATGGCCGCCGGGTGGTGGTGAAGGTCCAGTACCCCGGCGTGGACGAGGCGATCCGAGCCGATCTGAAGAACACCGAGCTGCTCTCGACGTTCCTGCGGCTGCTGTTCAGTGTGATGCCGAACATGACGAAGGTCGACCCGCAGGCAATGGCGGCTGAGGTGTCGGCGCGGATCGGTGAGGAGATCGACTACCGGGTCGAGGCCGCCAACCAGCAGGAATTCGCGGACATCTACCGGGGGCATCCGTTCATCCGCATCCCCGAGGTGGTGCCGGACTTGTCCACCCGGCGGGTGTTGGTTTCTGACTACGTGGATGGGCTGCGGTTCGCCAAGGCCGCCCGAGCTGAGCAGCACCTGCGGGATCGCTGGGGGGAGGCGGTGCACCGGTTCGTCTGGGGCAGCATGCACCTGCACGGACTGGTCAACGCCGACTCGCACCCGGGCAACTACCTGTTCCAGCCCGACGGGACGGTGACCTTTCTGGACTTCGGGTGCGTCAAACGACTCGCACCCGGTACCGCGCGGCGGTTGAGCGGTTTTCTCCCGCTGATCGACAATCAGGATGCCGAGGGGTTGCGCCGATGGGCTATCGAGGCGGGGTTCTTCGACCCGGTCGATCAGCCGGGCGCCGATGATCTACTGGCGTTCTGGAGCGATAGCTATCGGCAGCTGTTGGCGCCGCAGCCGTTCACGGTCACGCCCGAGTACGTGGCCAGTGCCACCCGCGCCCGGACGGCTTTCGGCCCGCACAAGCGGGTCGCCAGCAAGATGACCATGCGCGGCGGCGACACAATGCTCGCGCGGCTGGACACCGCCGCCGCGCATGTCCTCGGCGGGCTGCGCGCCAGCGGGTCCTGGATGGCGATAATCAACGAGTACGCAGACTCCGCCCCACCCTCGACCCCGTACGGCGAGCTGGAAGCCGCGTTCCGGGCGGGCCACCGATGAGCATCTCGACCAGCGCAGCAGCCGGCCCGGTGCGGTGGGACGACCAGATGGGCGCCGTCGAGATCACCGGCTTCGCCGAGGCCTCGTCCGTGCTGCGTGGAGTGGGCTGGAGCAGCGACATCCGGACCAACCCGCTGATGCCGCCCGACGTGCAGGATCTCCCGCCGGGGAGCATGTTGTTCGCCGACCCACCCGACCACACCCGGCTGCGCGGGCTGGTCGCCCCCGCGTTCACCCCGAAGGCCATCGGCACGCTGCGGCCGCGGATCACCGCGATCGTCGACGCCGTACTGGACGGGTTGCCCGAGCTCAGCCCGCCGGTCGATGTGCTCGCCGACATCGGCTACCCGGTGACGCTGGCGGTGATGGCCGAACTGCTCGACGTCGGACCGGAAGGCGCGCACCTGTTCGCCGACCACACCCCTGACCTGGTCCGGATGCTCGAGATCGACGCCGGCTCGGACGATCTGATGGCCAGCGCCGTCTCCGCCACCGAGCTGATGATCTTCCTGACGTCGATCCTGGTCGAACGCCGGAGCAATCCCGGCGACGACTTCATCAGCACCCTGCTGAAGCTGCCCGGCCTGGATCTGCAGGAGGTGATGTCCACCTGCGTCCTGCTCCTGGCCGCCGGACACGAAACCACCGCCAACCTCGTCGCGAACTCGACCCTCGCCCTGCTCACCCACCCCGAGCAGATACCCCACCTGCTCGCCGACCCGCCCCGCGCGGTCGAGGAACTGCTGCGGCTGCACGGTGCGGTCAGTCGCGCCCTGCGCACCGCCACCACCGACCACGACCTCGCCGGCCAACCCATCCGCGCCGGCCAGGCCGTCGTGGTGAACATCCAGCAGGCCAACCGCGACCCGAACCGGTTCCCGAACCCGACGACCCTGGACCTGACCCGAGCACCGGCCGGGCACCTGGCCTTCGGCGCCGGCCCGCACTTCTGCCTCGGCGCCGCGCTCGCCCGCCTCGAAGCAACCGAGATCCTCACCCGACTGTTCACCCGCCACCCCGGGCTCGCCCTCACCGGCCAACCAACCCGGTGGCGCGACTCGAGCACCTTCCATGCCCTCGCCGAACTACCAGTAGAACTCACCTAGGGAGCGAATCGTATGAACGGCACCACGGTGACGTGGTTTCTACTGGGTTGGCCCCTGGCGATCTGGCTGGTGTTCGCCCTCATCAAGGTCGAAGGATGAGCGCCTGACCCGCGGATAGTCATGCAGGCGCGCCCAAGAAAGAAGTAAGGCCCCGTCCGGATGATCCGGGCGGGGCCTGACCTGCACCTTGGGTGGTGGGCGATACTGGGATTGAACCAGTGACCTCTTCCGTGTCAAGGAAGCGCTCTCCCACTGAGCTAATCGCCCGAGGCGGAGGCGGGAATCGAACCCGCGTACAGGGCTTTGCAGGCCCTTGCCTAAACCACTCGGCCACTCCGCCGAACTCGATCGGAGCCGAGACGGAAGGTCCGGCATGGGACCCGAGCGGACGACGGGACTCGAACCCGCGACCCTCACCTTGGCAAGGTGATGCGCTACCAACTGCGCTACGTCCGCATGATCTCCACCGGGTTGGACCCGGTGGGGACCGTGTATCGATAACTCTAGCCGAAGCCGTTCCGGCGGTTCAAACCGCCCCCCGGCGTTCGATCGGACTAGCTTGCCTCGCTCGAAAGCAGGTCCTCCAGTGCAAGGTCGAGGTCGAGCCAGGCGTACTCGCTGCCCGGGGGAACGGCCTCGAAGGTGCGGTCGAGGAAATCAGCCAGGTCTGGTGCGCTGGTAGCGAAGACCGCGTGCCCGGAGGGGGAGCTCAGCTCGATCTCCACCGTGTCCGGGTCGCCCGGCATGGGGCGTACGCGGACGTCCCCGTTGCCGGCTTCGGTGAGCAGCCCGTCCGCGAAGAGCTCGCGGGCGAACACCCACTCGACGTCGGCGGCGTCCGTGCGGCCGGTCTGGAACACTGCGTGAACAGCGAACGGGTCACGGCTGTCGTAACGCAGCTCCACCCGCACCGGCATGGCCTCTACCTGCTGTGCCAGAAGATCGAACACGGCGAGAGAGCGGATCGTAACGTGCTCGTTGCGCATCTTGCTGCCTCTCCGTGGATTGCTCGTCCTTCAGGATGGAGAACGACGCTCGGGCCCAGATGTCACGCCCGCCGGGGCCCCGACTGTGCCCTCAGAGGCCCGCTTCACCCAGTCGGAGCAGCGTTACGACGGCAAGTCCGCTGGTCGACGGGGAGTGACCGCGGCGCGTCGGTGACCGGCGGCATATAGAGGTGCCCGATGCCCGGGGTGGAGGGCAACCTCGGCCGGGGCCGTCTACGCCACTACTCTGAACCCGCGGGCCGTTCCGCGCGAAGTAACCGATGTGAGGACCGAACAGGTGGGCGATGTCGCGGACGTCTCGTCGTCCGGGAGCCGCGCGCGCCCGCCGAGAGGGGCCATGTCCACCCGCCCGCCGGCCGATCCGCCCGACGAGGTGCTGGTCGCCCGGGTCGGAGCCGGGCAGGCCGAGGCCATCGAGCAGCTGTACCAGCGGTACGCCCGGCCGGCCTACTCCCTGGCCCGGCGGATCTGCGGGGACGGCGGGATCGCCGAGGACGCCGTGCAGGAGGCCTTCCTCGCCCTGTGGCGGGACCCGGGCCGGTTCGACCCGTCACGGGGTGGCTTCGGCAGCTGGATGCTGACCCTGGTGCACCACAAGGCGGTCGACGCCGTGCGCAAGGAGAGCAGCATCCGGCGCCGCACGGTGCCGGCCGCGGACGGTGAGGAGTGGAACGTGCCGCCCGGCCCGGGTGCCGACCAGGCCGCGATGGGTTCGGTGCTGGCCGGCGAGGTGCGGGACGCCCTGGGGCGGCTGCCCGACGAGCAGCGGCAGGCGCTGGCCCTGGCCTACTACGGCGGTTACACCCAGCGCGAGGTGGCGGCGATCACCGGCGTGCCGATAGGAACGGTCAAATCGAGGATGTACACCGGGGTCCAGCGGTTGCGCCGGTTGCTGATGCCGCTGCAGCTGGAGACCGCCGAGCTGTTCGGGTCGGGCCGATGAACGCGCCGACGAGCCCCGAGCAGCGGTGCCCGCACGCCGAGCAGGCGGTCGGCCTGGCCCTGCACGCCCTCGAGCCGGCCGACGAGGATCTGCTGGCCAACCACGTCCCCCGGTGCGCGGTGTGCCAGGAGATGATCCGGCAGACCCAGGACGTGGTGTGGGGCCTGGCCGCCGAGGCCGAGCAGCACGAACCGCCGGCGCGGCTGCAGTCCAACCTGATGGCCGCGGTGGCCGCGACCGAACAGTTACCGCCCGAGCTGCGGGAGCGGCCCTGGACGGTCCAGCCGGCCGAGCCCGCGCCCCGGCCCGGCCCGGCCGTCGACGGACGGCCCCGCCCCGCCGACGGGGCCCCGGCCGCGGCGGACCTGGCCCGGCAGGCCCGCCGGCGGCTGATCGCGCTGGTGGCGACGTTCGTGGTGGGCGTGGCCGGGATCGGGGCGGTGACCTACGAGCTGGTCGAGCGAGCCCGCCAGCAGGACCAGACGAGCCTGGCCGCGCCGTCGCCCGAGGTGGTCCAGCTGCTCGCCGAGGCCGACCGGGCCGGGGCCCGGCACGCGGTGCTGCACGCCCCGGACGGCAAGGTGATCGCCGCGGTCGCCCAGTTCCCCGACAACGGCCGGCAGGTGATGCCGATCGAGCTCCCGGCGAACCAGGTCGATCACACGACGTACGTACTCTGGGGGTTGGGTAGCGGTTCGGCCAAGGCGTTGGGCACGTTCGACGTGCCCGCGCCGTCCGAGACGATGCTGCCGGTGCGCAAGCCGGGCACCGGCGAGAACGGGGAGTTCGCCATTTATGCGATCTCCATCGAGAACGGCCGGGGGATACCGTTGTCCCCGGGGCTGGTCGTGGCGAGCGGACGGGTGCAGAGCTGAACGAGAAGCAGAAAGAGCGCACGCGGCTGGACGACCTGCGCGACTGGCTCGTCGAGCGGCGCCAGGGTCTCGAAGAGCGGCCCATCCTGCTGATGGGCTTCAAGATCCTGGTGGCGGTGATCGGGACGGCCGTGGTCGTGGCCGGCATCATCATGCTTCCCGCTCCCGGCCCCGGTTGGCTGGTCATCCTGGCCGGGCTCGGGATTCTGGCGACCGAGTTCGCGGCGGCCCGCAGGGTGCTGGTCTGGGTGCGTGACCGGTATCTGGCCTGGGTGAGTTGGGTCGGCCGACAGAACCTCGTCGTCCGGAGTCTCGTGATGCTCGGGATCCTGGTGCTGGTCGCGGTGTGTGCGTGGCTGGTGGGGGCGTTCTCCCTGATGGCGAGTTGGTTCGGACTCGACCTTCCGTGGCTTGCCTCGCCCATCGCGTGGATGCCCTGACCGACCCGCGCTTCACTCTATCGAGTGAACGCTCAAGCATTCCGCACTCACGGACCATGGCTGCCGCGCCATTCTCCCAACCGTCTCGTAGTGATGCGGAAGGGATGAGCGATGCGATCTCTGGTGGGTATTGCGGCCATGGTGCTTGCGCTGAGCTGTGTCGTCCCGGGTTCGGGGGCGGTCACCACGCGTGATTTCCAGCTGACAGCAGCGGCACCAGCGGCGCTACCCCGAGCCGGCTGCATCGTCACCACGAGCGCCGGATTCGAACAGCTGTGTATCAACGTCCAGGGCACCGGCCTCAGGGTGGATCGGGTTTCGGGCGAACTGGAGCGACCGGGACGGATGCTGCACTACGACTGCGACGTGCAGATCAACGCCTTCGGCACCCTTGCCACCGGCGCCCCGTACAACCAGACCGGCACGGCGAAGTGTGGCCTGAACTCGACATGGGTGAGCTTCTCTCCTCGGGCCGACTTCCGGGCCGGCTCCAACGTCTGTGTCCGAGCTCGCGGGGATGGTGAGTGGACCAGGCCCGCATGCCTCGACGTCAAGCCGTGACGGCCGCGTGGCCGACGCCGACACCGGCGGCAACTCGATGGTAGGGGTGTTGTAGTGTTCTCCCATCGGTAGGCGCGACCTTCGGTCGGCGCCGGATCCCGGGCGATTAGCTCAGTGGTAGAGCGCTCCGTTCACACCGGAGAGGTCACTGGTTCGAACCCAGTATCGCCCACCATCTACCAGCGGAAACGCTGAATCTGTCCTCCATGTACGGACAGGTACAGCAGCAAAGTACAACTTCCAAGTCTGCTGGTCGGCGACGTGGTCCCGCTGTTCGGCGGAGGAGCCGGCGAGCTGCCTTCCGCCGATTTCGGAGTGGTCATGAGCGTCTGAACTGGCCCCCTCGCTGGGCAGCTGGGGGCCCGGCTGCAGACGCCAGAGATAGTGAGATTGTTGTCTTCGTCGCCAGCTCGGTGCTTGCTCGGCGTGCGGCTCGTCCGCACGGTGCGGGGCCCTAGTGGCCGAGTCGGACGATCTCGACGGCGAGTTCGACCAGGGTGCGCGCCCGGCGGATGAGCGGTTCAGCCTTCGCCTTCTGGACAAGGGCGACTCCGTACTCGACGTCGCTCTTGGCGGCGACGAGTTCGCGCAGAGCCCTTTCGGCCGACGTAGCCTCCGGGCGCTGCCCGAGTGCCTGCCGGAGTTCCTTCGCGGCTGCGGCGTGGTCCTTGGACTTGCGGCTGGCGCCGGTCAACACGGTGACGATCGCATCCTTGGCGCTGATGCCGGCGTGGATGGCGTCGCCGGCGGCGGGGGTGTGCCGGTCAGCTGTGAGGTTGTCCTCGGCGGAGGCGAGGTACTGTTCGGCCTTCTTCAGGAAGGCTTTCGCGTGATTGCGCTGCTCAGCGGTGGCCATTACGTCGCGCCGTGCTTGGCGTGGGGCATGGTTCCGATGAGTGGTACGCCGTCGGCGAGGATCGCTGCCATGACCGGTTCGCCTTCGGCGGCGAGTCGGGAGAACTCGGTGGGGGTGACGGTGAGGACGTCGCAGTCATTGCCCAGTCGAGTCCGGACCGCGTCTTCGAGTCGGACGGCCTCGTTCCAACCTGGTCTTGTGATCACTGCGAGGTCGATGTCACTTGCTGGCCCGGCCGAACCTCGGGCGACGGACCCGAAGACGATGACCGCCTCGACGTCGTCACCGACGACGTCGTGCACGACCTGGGTGAGGGCGGCGATCGGACTCAGCAAGTTGCGTAGATGCCCGATCGCGTAATGCTCTTCGTTGACCGAGTGGAGACCTGCCCGCCCCACCTGCTCGGTCGAGACCAGGCCCAAATTCGTGAGTCGCTTCAGCGCTTCCTGGACGGTCCAGAGACTGAGGCCGTCCCGGAGTAGGCCGTGGACTTGCCGGCCGGTGAGGGGAGCCCCGGTCCGTAACAGGGCAGCCAGCACCGAGCCCTGCGCGCCGGGGATCAGCCCGCCGAAGGGCTCATGGAAGAACACGGTGACCAGCGTAGCAGTCACATGACTGGCAAATTGGTCATGTGACGCCTAGCTGACAGGCTTCACACCGGAGAGGTCACTGGTTCGAACCCAGTATCGCCCACAACCATTCTCGCAGGTCACGGGCCGGTCTGGGCTCGATGCAGCGCGGCGCGCAGCTCCCGGATCTCGGCGTCCAGCCGTTGGATCACCGGGTCGCCGTCATCGGCGGCGGCCGGGGGATCGGGCCGGTCGATGGCCCGCAGCAGGAGCACCGCGTTCACCACCACCCAGGAGACGAAGGCGACCAGCGGGAGGTAGAGCGCGATCAGGCCGTCCCAGGCCAGCGGGCCGTCATGGAAGAACGGCACCAGGCTGCCCGGGGTGAGACAGATCGTGGCCCACAGGTTGAAGTAGCCGGCCCAGCGCGGGAACAGTGGCTCGGCGGACCGGTCGAGCAGCATCACCAACGACATCGCCAGGGCCTGGAAGACGATGGTGGAGGTCAGCGCCACGAACGGGATCCAGGCCAGGTCGTTGAAGGCCTGCACGATCTTCGGGTCGCGGTCGGCGCGGAACGCGGTGGTCTGCCAGAACAGGATGAGGAACACGAACTCGGCGACCAGCAGGACGCCCATCCCGTACTGCGTGTTGGCGAACACCGGGAACCGGCCCTCGGCCCGCTTCAGCTGCAGGTGCACCACCGCCGCCCAGGGCAGCAGCAGGGTGGAGGCGTACATCGAGATCAGCATGCCGACCCGGATGGACTGCCGGTGCGCCGCGAAGAAGTCGGCGACCGGCTGCGGATCGAGGCTCGGCGGGGTCGGCGGCAGAAAGCCCGCCACCCACCAGAACCCGACCACCAGACCGGCGATGCTGACGATGCCGGCCCACGCTCCCAGCCGCTGAGCGGTCCTGTTCATCGGAGGTCAGGCGTCCGGATCCGGCTTGGCGTCGAGCACGACGGCCTTGGTCTCCAGGTAGTGCATGAGGCCCTCGACGCCGCCCTCCCGGCCGAGACCCGACTGCTTGAAACCGCCGGTGCCGATGTTGGTGTCGCAGCGCAGGGCGTTCTGCCCGACCGTGCCGGCCCGGATCCGCCGGGCCAATGACCGGGCCTTGTTGACGTCGTGGGTGAACACCGTCGAGTCGAGCCCGTAGATGGTGTCGTTGGCCACCCGGACCATGTCCTCCTCGTCGCGCACCGGGATGACGCTCAGGACCGGCCCGAAGATCTCCTCCTGCGCGATCGTGAAGGAGTTGTCGACGTTGCCGAACACGGTCGGCTCGACGTAGTAGCCGCGGTCGAGCCCGGCCGGCCGCCCACCGCCGGTGGCGAGCTTCGCGCCCTGCTCGACGCCCTTGGCGATGTAGCCCATGACGCGGTCGTACTGGACCTTGGTGGCCAGCGGACCCATCTGCGAGCCGGGGTCCATCGGGTCGCCGACCTTCACCGTCGAGAAGTGCCCGGCGAGGGCGTCCACCATGGCGTCGTGCCGGGACTCGGTGACCAGGATCCGGGTCAGCGAGATGCAGGCCTGGCCGGTGATGAAGCACTCGGTCTGGGCCAGGACGGCGGCGGCGGTGTCGATGTCGTAGTCGTCCAGGACCAGCGCCGGCGACTTGCCGCCCAGCTCCAGGGTCAGCCGGCCGATGCGGCCACCGACCAGCGAGCCGATCCGGCGGCCGGCCTTGGTGGAGCCGGTGAAACTGATCTTGTCGACCCGGAGGTCGGTGACCAGCAGCTCGGACACCTCGCGGTCGGCGGTGACCACGTTCAGCACCCCCGGCGGCAGGCCGATCTCCTCGGCGATCTCGGCCATCACCAGTGCCTCGCCCGGGGCCTCGGGGGAGGCCTTGAGCACGACGGTGCAGCCGGCCGCGAGCGCCGGGCCGAGCTTGATCACGATGAGCAGCAGCGGTCCGTTCCACGGGATGATCGCGCCGACCACGCCCACCGGTTCCCGCACCCGCAGCCCGTAGGCACCGGCCGGGATGGGGGAGTCCTGGTCGGTCTGCACCTCCTCCTCGAAGGGGAAGGTCTCGGCCAGGTGCGCGTACTGGTCGTACTGGCCGGCCACCCCGGGGAACAGCAGCTGGCCGACGCCGTAGAGGGTGCCGGACTGCCGGGCCCAGATCTCGGCCAGGCCGGGCACCCGGTCGCGGACCTTGTCGGCCATGGCCCGGATGTACTTCGCCCGCTCCGAGGGCGCCAGCCTCGGCCACGGTCCCTCGTCGAACGCCCGGCGGGCCGACTCCACCGCCCGGGACATGTCCTCCGGCCCGGCCGCCGCCACCCGCAGGAACAGCTCCTCGTCGTGGGAGTCGAACACCTCGAGGGTGTCGCTGGTCGAAGGGGCCACCCAGCGGCCGTCGATGAACAGCCGGTCGGGGCTGCGCAGCAGCGCACTGCTCGCGGTGCGGCTCGGGGTGCTCATCAGGGGCCTCCGCTCGGTCCGGCGGGGTGATCGTCGTCCACACCCGCGACAGGCATTCAGAAATGTAGAACAATAAGACTTTGAGGTCAATGGAGCCAGGATCGGGCGGATGCTTCCGTGGCCGCCGAGAGGCGGTCGCGCGAGGACTCCATCCTTGTCCGCGTATGCGAACCTGGATAGCGTTAATGCCCAACAATTAGGCGAGCGCGGAGGTCCGGCCGTGGACATCAGTCAGATCGTCGAGGAGCTGTGGGCCCGGGAACAGATCAGGGACTGCCTCTTCCGGTACAGCCGAGGCATCGATCGCTACGACGTCGACCTCGTGCGGAGCTGCTACCACCCGGACGCCGTCGACGAGCACGGGGTGTACAACGGCGACCTGTCCGGATTCGTCGGGCTCGTGCACCGGTTCCGCGGCCCGGAGTCGGAGTACGGCCTGATGCAGCACGTCATCACGAACACCCTGATCGAGCGCGACGGCGACGTGGCCCACGTCGAGTCCTACCTGTACAACCCGCTGGTGGGCCGGGATCCGGCCGCCGGGCTGCCGGACATCCTGGTCGGCGGCCGCTTCATCGACCGGTTCGAGCGGCGCGCGGGTCGGTGGGCCATCGCGCACCGGCGGCTGGTCTGCGACTACTGCCGGATGGCTGCGCCGACCGCCAAGATGTGGGAGGACTGGGCCGGGGCGACGGTGCTGTTCGGCACCGCCGACGCGGCCGACCCGCTGTACGACTCGGTCCCCCGGTGAACGCCCCGGCGGTGGCCCCGTCCGCCCCGATGCTCGAGCAACGGAACGCGCGCGCGGTGCGGGTCGCGATCTGGGTCGGCCTGGCCGGGATGTTCATCCTGTTCGGCACCGGCTTCGTGCTCTCCGGATTCGTCCTGCCGCCGTCCGCCGGGTCGTCGAGCGCCCAGATCGTGACCCTGTACACCGAGCATCAGACCCGCATCCGGATCGGCTGCTTCCTGATGATCACCGGCTTCAGCTTCGTGGCCCTGTGGGGATGCGCGCTGGCGTCCTTGACCCGCCTCCTCGAGGGGCGGTCCGCGATCGTCGCCAACACCCAGGTGGCCTGCATCAGCGTCGTCACCGTCATCGTCGTGTTCGCCCCGCTGATCTGGGCGCTGGCCGCCTTCCGGCCGGGTGAGATCGATCCGGACGTGACGCGGTCGATCAACGACCTGGGCTGGTTCCTGTTCCTGTACCCGTGGCCGCCACTGATGATCTGGCTCGGGGTGACCGGGTGGGCGATCCTCGGTGATCACGCGTCCACGCCGCTGTTTCCCCGCTGGTCGGGCTACCTGAGTTTCTGGACGGCGTTGCTGTCGGTGCCCGGGGGCCTGATCAGTTTCTTCAAGGCCGGCCCGTTCGCCTGGGACGGTCTGCTCGCCTACTGGGTGCCGCTCGGGGTGTTCTTCGTCTGGGTGGTCGGCATGTCCGCGGCGATGGTGCGGGCGACCCGCAGGTGCGCGCCCGGGCGGTAGCGGACGGCTGCCGGAAACCCCCGCCGTCGGTTAGATTTCTGGGCGGAGGCGTGATGGCGACGGGTACGCGCGAGGATGCCGTGCTGGCCGCCGTCCACCTGTTCACCGAGGTCGGCTACCACGCCACGACCCTGGAATCGGTCGCCGAGGCGGCGCGGATGTCGTGCGGAGCCCTGCGCGAGTACTACCCGTCTCCGGCCGACATCCTCCGCGAGCTCGCCTGCGAGTGCGGGGCGGACATCATCCGGCACGCCGGCCGGCTGGGCCCGGTGGAGGCGGACGAGTACGGGCTGGAGGAGCTGCGGATCTGGATCGCCGGCCTGTCCTCGGTGGTGCACCGGCGCTCGACCACGATGCGGCTGTGGCCGGTGGTGGACGACCCCGGGCAGGGTCCGGACCGGCCCTTCCTGCGGCCGCTGTACACCTTCGCGGACACGCTGAGCCCTCGGCTGGCGAAGTTCGACACCGGCGGCGTGCCCCCGCAGGCGCTGGCGATCGCCGTCCTCACCTTCGCCATCTGGGCCCAGATGACCCGCGCGGCCCAGACGCCGGCGATCGGGGAGAGCTACGTCGACGACCACCTGGCGGTGATGCTGGGGAACACCCTGTTGCCGGACCTGCCCCGGCCGACCTGGCAACGACCGCCGTTGCCCGCCCCGCCCGACGAGATCACCCCGAGACGCCGGAGCCGGCAGGGGCCCCCGGCGCTGCCCGAGCCGCCGACGCTGCCCGAGCCGCCGGCCGGCCTGGTCGGGCTGCGCCGGCCGGTACGGACCGCGCGGGCCCGGCTGGTGGTCGAGCGGATCCTGGCCGCCGCCGCCGAGGTGATCCGGCGGCAGGGCTACAGCGGGGCCACGATCCCGGACGTCGTGGCGGCCGCCGGGACGTCCCGGAGCAGTTTCTCCAGCTACTGGGCCGACCTGCACGCGTTGTGGCAGACCCTGGCGCACCAGGCGTGCCTGGCGCTGCGCGAACCGCTGGAACGCCTCCCCACGGCGGACACCGGTCGGGCCGACCTGCACACCTGGATCGACCGCTGGCTCGACGTCATCGAGCGGCACGGACCGGTCCTGCACGTGTGGGTGCACGAGAGCGGCAACGACATCGAGCTCGGCGCTCTGACCGGGCACCTGCGGGCGACGACGCTGGCCATCGTCGACGGCCTGCTGCCCGCCGACCTGCCCGAGGAGTCGATGGAACGGCGGGTGGCCCGGGTGGTGATGTGGGCCCTGCTCATCGAGCTCCCGTACGCCCTCTGCGTGCGGGCCGAGCTGGTCTCCCGCGCCGACGTGGCCGCCCTGCTGGCCCTGTTCCTCGAACGCGCGGTTCCCGACCGGCCCTGACCACGGCGTTGCGCCACGCGCCGCGCGGGTACTGTCATACAATTGGGCTGGTAACCGGGCCCACAGGGTCCGGACGACACTCGGAGGCGTACCTCGTGGCACCGTCGGACAGCGGCCCGCAGCGACCGGGGCCGAGGATCATCGGCCAGAAGGTCGTGCGCCCGAGGGCGCAGGTGGAGCAGAAGATCCGCGCGGCCATCCTGTCCGGGGAGCTGACCGGGGGCGAACGGCTGCCGTCCGAGGACGAGCTGGGCAAGCAGTTCGGGGTCAGCCGGACGACGGTCCGTGAGGCCCTGCGTGCGTTGTGCGCCCAGGGGCTGATCACCAAGTCCCCCGGGGTCAAGGGCGGCAGCTTCGTCCAGGAGGTCGACAGCGGGTCGCTGGGGGAGATCCTGCAGGAGTCCCTGGAGGTCCGGCTGCGACTCGGCGCGCTGCGCCCGGACGAGGTGGCGATGGTCCGGGAGTACCTCGAGGTCCCGGCGGTCCGGCTGGCCGCCGAGAACCGCTCGGCGCGCGACCTGGCCACGCTGCGCGAGGTGGTCGGCCGGGAGAAGGCCGCATCCGTCGACGACCCCGAGGCCGTCGAGCTCGGCACCCGCTTCCACGCCACCATCGCCGCCGCCTCCGGGAACCGGGCCCTGGCCTCCTTCGTGCAGGCCCTGCACGCGGTCGGCGAGCCCGTGCGTGATCTCCGGCCGACCGCCGAGGAGACCGTCCGGCACCACCAGGCGATCCTGGCCGCCATCGACGCCGGCGACCCGGACGCCGCCGAGGCCGCCACGCTCGAGCACCTGGAGTACCTGCGCGGCCACCTCGCCCTGACCGCGCCGGATGTGCCGGCCGAGCGCAAGCTGGCCCGGGAGGCCGGCGCCCGCATCCGCCGCTCCACCGCCTAGCCAGCCGCCGGTCCCGCCCGCTACGCTAATTGTCCGACGATTAGTGGAGGCTGCGGTGGGGCGTCTGGACGGCAAGGTCGTACTGATCACCGGAGCGGCCCGCGGTCAGGGCCGTAGCCACGCCGTCCGGATGGCCCAGGAGGGCGCGGACGTCATCGCGGTCGACGCCTGCGTCCCGATGCCGCACACGATCTACCCGCCGGCCACGCCGGAGGATCTCGCGCAGACGGTGAAGGAGGTCGAGGCGCTGGACCGGCGGATCGTCGCGGTGCAGGCCGACGTCCGGGACCGGGCCGCCCTGGGCGCGGCGATCGAGCAGGGTGTCGCGGCCCTCGGGCGGCTGGACGTCGTGGTGGCCAACGCCGGGGTCATCACCATCCAGGAGTGGCACGAGGTCACCCCCGAGCTGTGGCAGGACGTCCTGGACATCAACCTGACCGGTGTCTGGAACACCGTCCAGCTGTCCATCCAGCACCTGATCGACGGGGGCGGCGGGGCGATCGTGCTGATCAGCTCGGCCGCCGGGCTGAAGGGATTGCCGTTCTTCCACCCCTACACCGCCGCGAAGAGCGCGCTCGTGGGCCTGATGCGCTCGCTGGCCTTCGAGCTGGCCGAACACCACATCCGGGTCAACACCCTGCACCCGACCGGAGTGGCCACCCAGATGAACTCCGAGGCCTCGTTCGCCCGGCTCGGCGAGCTCCTGGCCCGGCATCCCCGGCTCGGCGGCATGTTCACCAACGCCATCGAGGTGGACATGGTGGACGCGGTGGACGCCAGCAACGCCCTGGTCTTCCTGGTCTCCGACGAGGCCCGGTACGTCACCGCGCACGCGATGACGGTCGACGCCGGCAACATCTCGTACTGACCGCCGTCGTGGGCCGTCCGTCCGTGCGCAGCCCGCTGGCGGCCCTCGCCCAGCCGGGCCCGACCGCCGGCGAACCGCTCGACGCCCGGCACCGCCCGGCACCGGGCTGGCCGGACGGCGGCGACGGGGAGCCCAGGTTCACCGGGGACACCGCGTCGGTCGCCGTCGGTCCGGACGGCACCGTGTGGGTCTTCCACCGCGGCCCGGTCCCGGTGGTCCAGCTGGACGTGGCCGGCCGGGTGCTGCGGTCCTGGGGCGCGGGGGAGTTCGACCGTCCGCACGGCATCACCGTCGACCGGTTCGGCGACGTCTACCTGGTCGACGAGTTCGGCCACGTGGTGCAGAAGCGCACGCCGGACGGGGAACCGCTGCTGACCCTCGGGCGGCGTGGCGAGGCGGCGCCGTGGCAGGGCGGTGGGATGTTCAACCGTCCGACCTCGGTCGCGGTGCACCCGCGCACCGGGGATCTCTTCGTCGCCGACGGGTACGGCAACTCCCGCGTGCACCGCTTCGACCGGCGCGGCGAGCACCTGATGTCCTGGGGTCGTCCCGGCGGCGCGCTGGGCGGTTTCAGCCTGCCGCATCACGTCCGGGTGCTCGACGACGACCTGGTGGTGGTGGCCGACCGGGAGAACTTCCGGCTGCAGTTCTTCGACACCGACGGGGAGCCCCGTGGTCAGTGGCACTGCCACCGGCCGTGCGCGGCGGTGCCGATGCGCTACGACGGGGAGGACCTGCTGCTGGTCGCCGAGCTCGGGCCCAGCGGCGTGCAGCGGGACGTGCGGCAGCTCGGCACCCGGCTGGTGGCGGTCGACGCGGCCGGGCGGGAGCGGTTCGTGCTCGACCGGCACGCCGATGACCAGCGGCTGGTCGCGCCGCACGACGTCGCGGTGGACGAGCAGGGCCGGATCTACCTGGCCGAGGTCGCCCGGGCCTGGCTGGCGTTCACCTTCGACCGGACCCCGGACGAGGCGCCGGTGAGCGTCCGCCGGTGGGACCCGGTCCGCTGAGCGGAGCGGCCCCGGTGGGTGGACGTCAGTGCGCGGCTTCCATGTCGAAGCTCTCGCCGGCGACCTCGCCGGTCCGGTCGTGCACCACCCGCTGGATCGCCCCGCCCGGGTTGGTGAACGACTCCACCTGCAGCAGCTCCAGGTCCTCGTCGCCGGCGCTCTCGAACCAGTACCGGTAGTCGTGCGGGATGACCACACCCTCGCCGGCGCCGAGCTCGACCAGCAGCTCCTCGTGGTCCTTGTAGAACCGGGCCCGCCCCTTCAGCACGAACCACAGGCCGTCGAGGTTGGGGTGGGAGTGCAGCTTGTTCTCGCCGCCCTGCCGGACGAACTGCACGTTGCAGTACATGGTCTCGGTGCGGGCCAGCACGCGGACGTGCCGCCCGCGTTTCATCTCCGGCTTCTCGATCTTGAAGATGGTCGGCTGGCCGGGGTTCTTGATCGGCCCGGTCAGCAGATCGAGGTTGGGGGTCACGACGGCGTCGGCGGAGCCTTCTGCGGTCACTGGTCGTCCTCTCGCTCGTCAGTCGAAAATATAAGACAATTAACTGAAGGCGTCAACGGCAGGCAAACTGGCCGTTCAGGCGGTCCACAGCGCTCTCTGCCGTCACATGCCGGCTTCGACGAGGTAGATGCGGTATTGTCGGACAATCTGAACGCGCGTGGCGAAGGGACGAGCCGATGCCCCTCATCCTGAACGAGACCGACACGTTCGACGGCACCCGGGCCGTGTGCGTCGGCTACCACGACCTCGCGGTGCAGGCGCAGGGGTTCGGCGGCCGGCAGGCGTCCAGCTGGGACCAGCGGTTCTTCCAGGTCATCGACCCCGAGCGGGGGATCGCGGTGACCAACAACAGCGCGCTGGAGCTGGAGGAGATCCACAACGTCCGGCACGCCCACACGTTCTCCCAGATCCGGTACTTCCACCGCGGCTCCATGCGCTTCGGCAAGGACGTGGTCGAGCCGGGCGACATCCAGTTCGTCGGCGACTCGGTGCGCTACGGCCCGATGGGGTCGGTGGAGCGGCCCACCGAGCCCTGTCACATGCTGCAGACCCAGTTCACCGGTCCGTCCGACCGGCCGTTCCTGGATCAGACGCTGATCTCCAGGACCACGAAGGCGCTGGCGGAGCACGGCGTCTTCGAGAACGGGATCTACCGGCCGCACGGCGGACGGCCGATGGACTCGTTCGAGGCGATCACGGTGGCCATCGAGGAGCGGAAGCTGCGGTTGACCGGGGAGGAGAAGGTGCGCTACGCCCGCCCCCGGCTGCTGCACCCGGTCTACGTGCGCACCGGGGAGATCCCGTGGCGGCCGTTCGCCGACGGGGTCGAGGTCAAGCACGTGCTGAACATGTACGAGACCGGCCCCAACGTGAAGCTGGTCCGGCTGGCCCCCGGGGCCACCCTGCCCGGCGACACGGTGGACTTCCAGCAGACCCGCTGGCTGGTGGAGGGGGCCGTCACCTGGGGCGCGGACTCCTTCGACGCGGTGTCCTGCATGTACTACCCGCACGACGTGCCGTACCCGGCCACCCGTGCGGAGCGCGACGGCGCCGTGCTGCTGGTGCTGCAGTGGACCAACACCGGCCGCCCGGTCGTCCCGTTCGTACACCTCTGAACTGCTACGCGTAGTCCAGGCGCAACCGGTCCGGACGTTCGCCGACGGTGTTGCGCAGCACCCCGATGCCGGACACCTCGAACTCGATCACGTCACCGGGGGCGAGCAGGTCGTCGGCGGGGTCGCGGCCCTGGTCGAGCAGGTACTCGGTCGCGCAGCAGCCGGAGACGGTGCCGGCGGTGAGCAGGTCGCCCGGGACCAGCGCCTCCTCCCACGACGCGTGGGCCACCAGCGTCGGCCAGCCGTGGTACATGCCCGAGGTGTCCGAGCGGGTCCACTCGTGGCCGTTGACCCGGACGACCACCTCCAGGTCGCCGTCGCCGAGCTCGTCCCGGGTGACGATCACCGGGCCGAGCACGTTGCAGAAGTCCTTCCCCTTGGCCGGTCCGACCTGGTAGGTCTGCTCGGCGCGCTGGATGTCCCGGGCGGAGATGTCGTTGAAGATCGTGTAGCCGAAGACGGCGTCCATCGCCTCGTCGCGGTCCAGGTTCAGTGCCGGGCGGCCGATCACCGCGCCGATCTCCAGCTCGAAGTCGAGCAGGCGGGTGAACGCCGGCCAGCGGATCGTGGTGTCCGGACCGATCACCGACTCCGGGTTGCCCTTGAAGCAGAGCGGCATCTTGTACCAGGCCGGGGGCGGGGTGATGCCCAGGTGGGCGAGGTGTCCGGTGAACACGCCGAACTCGCGCATGCTGCGGGGCCGCAGCGGAGCCTCCACCCGGATCTCGTCGTCCGCCCAGACGATGCGGGCGTCGTCCGAGGTGCGCGGGCCGATCGTCCCGGCCCGGACGGCGTCCACCGCCTCGGTCGCCAGCTCCAGGGCCAGCGCGCCGGTGGCGATGAACTCGACCATGTCCGGCGGGGTGACGGCGGCGGCGACGTCCCGGGCCCGGGTGCCGCCCTTGCGGACCCGCAGCAGCTCGGCGGCCGCGTTGGTCACGTCGATCATGCCCTGCTCGCCGGGTACCCCGACCCGGGACTCCCGGCCCTGCGGCGCGGGGTAGGAGAACGTCGCCAGTCTCACCGGTGCTGTACCTCCGCAGTGCTCGCGGACCGAGGTGCTCGAGCGAGGTTATCATTTTGTCCAACTATTCGTGAGTTCTAGGCATCGCGTAATTGTTGGACTAATGTGTCGTGAACTGGCCGGCCGAGGTGGGGGCGACGTGATCGACGACCCGATGATCGACGACCCGATGATCGACGACCCGATGATCGACGATCCGGTGATCGACGACGCCACGCTGGCCGGTTACGACCACTACAGCGCCGAGCACAACGACCGGATGCACGAGGTCACCCGCTACGCCCGGCGGCACTGCCCGGTGATGCGGACCGCCTCGGCGCCGGGCTACTGGATCGTGACCCGGTACGACGACGCCCGCCGGGTGCTGCTCGACCCGGCCACGTTCACCAGCGGCGAGGGGGTCACGGTGTTCCCCCGGGACCCGGCCTTCCCGCCGGACATCCCGGTCGGGCTCGATCCGCCGGCGCACCGTGAGTACCGGCAGCTGCTCAGCCGGTTCTTCACCCGGGACGCCGTGCGGGCCTGGGTGCCGAGGCTGCACGAGATCGCCCGCGAGCGCCTCGGCGCCGTCCTCGACGCGGGTGAGCTGGAGTTCGTCCGGGACTTCGCGTCGCCGTACTCGTTCGCCGCGTTCGCCGAGGTCTACCTGCGGGTGTCCGACCCGGGGCTGCTCGGCGACTTCGTGGCCGCCGCCGACCGGGTGGTCGTGGAGAACACCGAGCAGTCCTACCTCGGCCTGATGACGCTGGTCGGCGAGCTGCTGGAGCGGCGTCGGGCGGCCGGCGTGCGCGACGACAGCATCATCGCCGCCCTGGAGAACGGCCGGGTCGGCGGCGAACCGGTACCGCCGCGCCTGGTCACCAGCTGCGTGTGCTCGCTGATCGCGGCCGGGTTCGAGACCAATGTGACCCAGATGGCCACCGTCATGCTGATGGTGGGGGAGCACCCCGGGCTGGTCGAGGTGCTGGCCCGCGCCGACTGGGCCCGTCAGGGCCTGGATGAGCTGCTGCGGCTGAGCGCACCGGTCGCCGGGCTGGCCCGGACGGTGGCGGCCGACACCACGGTCGGCGGCACCGCACTGCGCCGGGGAGACAAGGTCATCGTGCACGTGGCGTCGGCGGACCGGGACGAGACCCAGTTCCCCCGGCCCGACGAGCTGGACCTCGAACGGCCGGCCCGCACCGCCCACCTGGCGTTCGGCGCCGGGATCCACCGCTGCCTCGGGGCGATCTTCGCCGAGGCGGTGATCGGGGCGGGGCTGCACGAGTTCGTGGCCGGTACCCGGGACATCCGGGTGGGCGGCGACGTCAGCTACACCGGTGGCATCGTCCGCCGCCCCCGGGAGGTGCGTGTGTCATGCCGGCCACGGTGACCGGGGGTGTCCGGGACTTCCTGCTGCCCGACCTCGGCGAGGGGCTGGAGGACGCCGAGATAGTCGAGTGGCACGTGCGTGCGGGTGACGTCGTCGAGCTCAACCAGGCGGTGGCCTCGGTGGAGACGGCGAAGGCGGTGGTCGAGGTGCCGTCGCCGTTCGCCGGGACGGTGGTCGAGACCTTCGGCGCGGCCGGTGAGACGCTCGCCGTGGGTGCGGTGCTGGTGCGGATCGACACCGGTGCCGCGACCGCCGCGGCGGCGCCGAAACCGCTGGTCGGCTACGGGGCGACCGAGGAACCGGGCCGCCGCCGGCGCGGTCCCGGTGAGCCCCGGGCGACTGGGAACGGACGCCGGCGCGGGCCGCTGGCCAAGCCACCGGCGCGGAAGCTGGCCCGGGACCTCGGGATCGATCTGGCCACCGTCGCCCCGGGCAGCGGCCCGGGCGGTGCGGTGACCCGGGAGGACGTCCAGCGGGCGGCTTCTCCCGGTACGGACGGCTCACCGGTCGCCGGGGAGAAGTTCGTCCCCGGGTTCCGCGGCCGTCGCCCGGGTGAGGTCGAGCCGGTGCGCGGCGTCCGCAAGCGGATCATCGACCGGATGGAGCGATCCCGCCGGGACATCCCCGAGGCGCTGTGCACCCGCGACGCCGACCTCACCGAGCTCTGGCGGCTGCGCGAGGTGCTCACCGCGCGGGCCGCCGCCGACGGCCACCCGGTCAGGATCACCCCGATGGCGGTGATCTGCCGGGCGGTGCTCACCGGGCTGCGCCGGTTCCCCACGCTGAACGCCCGCTACGACCCGGACGCCGGGGAGATCCGGCTGCTCGAACCGATCCACCTCGGCATCGCGGTGGACACCGAACGCGGGCTGATGGTGCCCAACATCAAGGATGCGCACCGGCTGACCACGCTGCAGCTCGCGCGGCGCACCGCCGAGCTGGCCGCCGCCTGCCGGGACGCCACGGTGACTCCGCGCGACCTGACCGGCGGCACCTTCACCGTGGACAACTACGGCTACTTCGGCACCGACGACGGCGACCCGATCATCAACCCGCCGGAGGCGGGAATCCTCGGCATCGGCACCATCCGGGAGCGCCCGTGGGTGGTCGGCGGCCAGGTCGCGGTCCGCCGGGTGGCCACGCTGACCCTGGCGTTCGACCACCGGGTCTGCGACGGCGGCGACGCCGGCCGCTTCCTGACCTACGTCTGCGACCTGTGCGAGGAGCCGGCGCGGATCCTGGTGCACGGATGAAGGGCGGCGGCACGTGAGCACACCCGGACTGGCGGCCCTGCCGGAGCTGCCCGAGGCCATCGCCGGGATGACCCCGGTGACCGACTACCGGGAGATCGCCGACGTCCTGGCCTCGCCGGACTTCGCCCGGACCGACCCCATGTCGACCCCGTTCAAGCTGGAGACCATCTCGCTGACGGCGGGGGAGGAGCACGCGCGGCGCCGGCGGCTGGAGGCCAAGCACTTCCGGCCAGCGGTGCTGCGCACCACCCGCGCGGAGGCGATCCGCCACGCCATCGACCACGTGCTGGGCGAGGTCGCGGCGGCGGCTCCGGACGGTCCGCTGACCGTCGAGCTGGCCGACGTGCTGCCCCGGATCACCACGCTGGTGATGGCCGAGTTCGTCGGGCTGAGCCTGCCGGCCGACACGACCGCCGCGCTCGACGAGCTCACCCACTACATGGTGTTCGTCAACGGCGCGGCCGGCCTGATGTTCAGCCGCAAGGACCCCATCGAGGAGGCCTGGCGGATCCGCAAGGGCCTGGTCGAGTTCACCGAGCGGTACGTGATGCCGGCCGTCCTGGACCGGCGGGCCCCGGGCGGGCTCGACCCCGAGGCCGACGACCTGATCTCCACGCTGGTCGGCGCGTACGACGCCAGCAACTGGGACGGCGAGCTGATCGTCCGCGAGGCGACGTTCTACATGGTGGCGGGCGTGCGCAGCACGTCGAACACCGTGCTCGACGCGCTGCACCACCTCGTCGGGTACCTCGACGAGCACCCGGACCGGCGGGCCGCGGCCCTGGACGCCGACGACGAGTTCCTGGTCCGCGCGGTGGCCGAGTCGCTGAGGCTGCACGTGCCCAACCCGGCGCTGACCCGGCGGGCCCTGCGCTCGGGCACCACCAAGCAGGGCCGGGTGTACGCCGAGGGCGACGAGCTGGTGCTGCACATTCCGGTCGCGCACCAGGACGAGCGGCTGTTCGGGCCGCACCCGGACCGCTTCGACCCGTACCGGACGACGGCCGGGGACGTCCCGCTCTGGGGCCTGGCCTTCGGACACGGCCACCACGCCTGCATCGGCCGGGCGCTGGCCCTGGGCCGGTTCGACCCGGACAAGGGGCTGCTCGGCTACCCGGGGGCGACCGTGGCCATCCTGCGCGAGCTGGTGCGGCGGGAGGTGGCGCCGGTGCCCGGCCGGCCGCCGCGGCTCAACCAGGACACCTACAAGGTGGTCTTCGAGTCCTACCCGGTGCGGCTGAACCGCGGCGGGACGCCGGGGTGAGCACCGAGCTGCCGCTGCCGGCCGTCGACGCGGGGCGGTGCGTCGGCTACGGCCTGTGCCACGACCACGCCGCCCGGTTCCTGGAGATGGACGACGAGGGGGTCACCCGGGTCCGGGACGGGTTGAGCGGCATTCCGGTCGGGGCGGCCGGAGCGGTGGAGGCCGCGATCGAGGCGTGTCCGGCGGCGGCGATCAGCTGGACGCGCTGATCACACCTGGTGGAGGTCCCGGCGGGCGGTCTCGGCCATGGTCGCGCAGGTGGCCAGGCCCACCGCCGCGCCGAAGATCAGGTAGAACGCCGGGCTGAAGCTCACCCCGGTCCGGATCACCAGCAGGGTGGCCAGCGGAGCCAGCGGGGCGGCCCCGATCACCGAGGCGACGTTGAAGGACACCGAGACCCCGGTGTACCGGACCGCCGTCGGGAACAGCTCGGCGAACTGGGTGAACACCGTCCCGATGATGATCCCGTAGGGCAGGTCCAGCAGCACCCCGGCCAGCAGCGCCAGCGCGAGGTTGCCCTGCTGCATGAGCAGGAAGCACGGCACCGCCAGCACGGCCGCGCCGGCGAAGCCCGCCGCCAGGGTGCGGCGGCGACCGAATCGGTCGGACAGGGCCCCGGCCACCGGCATGACCAGGATCGGCACCGCGGCGACCAGTGCGGTCACCCAGATGGCCTGGCTGAGCGCGTAGCCGAGGTTCCTGGTCAGGTGCACCACGATGTAGCTCTGCACCAGGTTGCCGACGACCACCAGGCCGAAGCCGAGCCCGAGCACCCGGAGCAGCGATCCGGTGTGCCGCAGCACGACGTCGGTGATCGGGGTCTTGGCCGGCTCGGTCGTGGCGACGAGCTCGCGGAACAACGGGGAGTCCTCCACCCGCAGCCGGTAGGCGACCGACAGCACCAGCAGCGGCGCCGCGAGCAGGAACGGGATCCGCCACCCCCAGGCGGCCATCTGCTCGGCGGTCAGCGCGGTGGCCACCAGCCCGACGGTGACCGCGGCGCCCACCGTGCCCAGCGCGGTGCCGATGGCCGGCGCCGAGCCGAACAGCCCCCGGCGGGCGGCCGGGGCGGACTCGGCGACCAGCGCCACCGCCCCACCCACCTCGCCGCCGGTGAACATCCCCTGGGCCAGCCGCAGCACGGCCAGCAGGGCGGGCGCCCAGGTACCGATCGTCGCGTAGGTGGGCAGCAGCCCGGTGAGCACGGTGGCCAGACCCATCCCGATCACGGTCAGCAGCAGCACGGCGCGGCGGCCGTACCGGTCCCCGAGCCGGCCGAACAGTGCCCCGCCGAGCGGACGGGCGACGAACCCGGCGCCGATCAGCACCAGGGTCGACAGCAGCGCCGCGGCCTCGCTGGAGCGCGGGAAGAACAGCGGCGCCAGCACCACCGCGACCGAGCCGTAGATGACCCAGTCGTAGTACTCGACCGCGGTGCCGGCCAGCGACGCGATGAACGCCCGGCGGGCCAGCACCGGGTCGGCTTCGAGACGGCGGGGCGCGGGCTCGGCGGTCACCGGTGCGATTGTCCCGTAGCGCCACCTAATTGTCGAGCAATTGTGTTCGGCCGCGTGGAGCCGTCGCACGTCGTACCGCCGGCCGCGCAGCAGGCCGACCACACGCTGGACACCGGCGAGATCGAGGACGTCGAGGGTCAGCGACCGGTCGACGTACGACGGCGCCGGCTCGCGGGTACCGACATGTGTCTTCCCTGTCCGGAAGGATCGGCGGAATTGCGCGGAGGAATGTCCTCGTCCGGCCCGCCCGGCCTGATTCCTGTGGTTCAATTCCAGTGAGCGTACGAGTATATCGGCCGTCGGGTGGCGGAGACGGAGAAATCGATGAGTGAATCCGGCACTCCGGTCGCGGGTGCACCCGTCGAGGACGACCGCTGGGTGGCCCCGCGCCGGCTCGATCTCCTGCCGTCCGAGGAGCCGGTCCGGATGCTGGGGGCCGGGGGAGACCTGGCCGCGGCCGGCGAGTACCCGCTGGATCTCGACGACGACGGCCTACGCGCGTTGTACCGCCACATGCTGATCACCAGGAGGGTGGACGACGAGGCCCTCAAGCTCGGCCGCCAGGGCCAGCTGGCCGTCTACACCTCGTCGCTGGGGCAGGAGGCTGCCCAGGTCGGCAGCGCCTACGCGCTGGCGGACCGGGACTGGATCTTCCCGTCCTACCGTGAGCACGGGGCGGCCCGGGTCCGGGGCGTCGATCCGGTCGAGCAGCTGCAGCACAATCGGGGCACCTGGGTCTGCGGCCACGACCCGTACCGCTACCGGTTCGCCCCGCAGACGGTGTCCATCGCCACCCACCTCCCGCATGCCGTGGGGCTGGCCGCCGCCGCCCGGCTGGCCGGGGACGACCTGGTGGTGCTGGCCTACTTCGGCGACGGGGCGACCTCCGAGGGCGACACGCACGAGGCGATGAACTTCGCCGCCGTGCGCGGCGCACCGTGCGTGTTCCTCTGCCAGAACAACGGCTGGGCGATCTCCGTCCCCGTGCACGAGCAGCTGGCCGCTCCGAGCATCGCGCACCGTGCGGTCGGCTACGGGATGCCCGGCGTCCGGGTGGACGGCAACGACGTGCTGGCCTGCTACGCCGTCACCCGGTGGGCGGTGGAGCGGGCCCGCCGGGGTGAGGGGCCGGCGCTGATCGAGGCGATGACCTACCGGATGGAGGCGCACTCCGGCTCCGACGACCCGAACCGGTACCGGCCCGCCGCCGACATCGACCGGTGGGGCGAGTTCGACCCGCTGGTCCGGTACCGGCGGTTCCTGGACGCGCGCGGACTCTGGAGCGCGGAGCTGGACGGCGAGGTGGCGGAGCGGGGGGACGCGATGGCGGCGGCCGTCCGGGCCGGGATCTACGACGCCCCGCACGGCGATCCGCTCGAGCTGTTCGACCACGTGTACGCCGAGCGCCCCGGGTCGCTGGGGGCGCAGCGGGACGCCATGCGCCGTGAGATCGCCGACGGGGAGCGCTGAGATGGCCGCTGTGACCATGGTGCAGGCGCTCAACCGGGCGCTGGCCGACGAGCTGGCCGAGGACCCGAAGGTCCTGGTGCTGGGCGAGGACGTCGGCACCCTGGGCGGGGTGTTCCGGGTGACCGACGGGCTGCGCCGCGAGTTCGGGGCCGACCGCTGCTTCGACACCCCGCTGGCCGAGTCGGCGATCATCGGCACCTCGATCGGCTTCGCCGTGTACGGCTTCCGGCCGGTACCGGAGATCCAGTTCGACGCGTTCGCCCATCCGGCGTTCGAGCAGGTGGTGACCCATCTGGCCAAGTACCGCAACCGCACCCGGGGCCGGGTCGGGCTGCCGGTCACCGTCCGGATCCCGTACGGCGGCGGGATCGGGGCGATCGAGCAGCACGGGGAGAGCCCGGAGGCGTACTGGGTGCACACCGCCGGGCTGCGGGTGGTGACCCCGGGCACCCCGGCCGACGCCTACTCGCTGCTGCGCCAGGCCATCCGGTGCGACGATCCGGTGATCTTTCTGGAGCCCAAGCGGCGCTATCACGTCAAGGAGGAGCTGGAGCTGCCGGTGCGGACCGAACCGCTGGACCGGGCGGTGGTCCGGCGGCCCGGCGACGACGTGACGCTGGTCGGCTACGGCCCCATGGTGCGCACCGCGCTGGACGCCGCCGAGGCGGCCGAGGAGCTGGGCTGGAGCGTCGAGGTCATCGACCTGCGCTCGCTCAGCCCGCTCGACGAGGAGACCGTGGTGCGGAGCATCCAGAAGACCGGCCGGGGGGTCGTCGCGCACGAGGCCTCGCGCAGCCTGGGGCTCGGCGCGGAGATCGCCGCGCGGGTCGCCGAGGCGGCCTTCTACCACCTGGAGGCCCCGGTACTGCGGGCCACCGGATTCGACACGCCCTACCCGCCGCCGCGATTGGAGCGATTCTGGTTGCCCGGTGTCGACCGCATTCTCGACACCATTCAGAAATCGCTCAAGTATTGATTCAGAGTGCCGGTGCCACCACTGGGAAATGGGGGTGGTCGAATGTCGCGCCCGGGGCGATTCCGGCCTTGTCCCCGGTGATGTGGAACGGGTTGCCCAGGATCAGGTTGGCCACCCCGGGATTGCCCACGTACCGGACGTCCTCGGGCAGGTACATGGTGATGTACGACCACCGCTGCTCGTCGGTGACGTTCGCGCCCGCGCGGTGCACGGTGAGCATGCTGTGGCAGGTGGCGTCGCCGGGGCGCAGGTGCAGCGGTTCGGACCACTCGTGCCGGTCCAGCAGCTCGGGATAAACGTCCAGCAATTGCAGTTGCTCGTCGGCCGGGCGGTCCTTGCTGTCCCAGCCGAGCGGTCCCTCGTGGTGCGAGCCGGTCAGGAACTGCATGCTGCCGCGTTCCGGGGTGACCTCGTTGAGCGCGATCCAGAAGTTCACGTAGCCCATCCGGTCGAAGATCCGGGACGGGTAGTCCTGATGCGGCGGGGTCGCGTGCGAGCCTGGGGAACCGGTGGCGGCGGGCTGGCGGCAGGCGATCAGGTCCCGGTAGTAGCGGACCCCGACCCGGCGGCCCATCAACCGTTGCGCGGCGCGGCCGATCGCCTCCGACATGCCGAGGTCGCCGTAGCCGGGCATCCGCTCGAACGCCGGGTAGTGGTACTGGGTGGACCACTCCAGTCGTGGGTCGATGCCCGGCCGCAGCTCGTGCGCCGAACCGTCCGGGCCCATGGCCTGCTTGGCCTGCTCCAGCAGCCGCCCGGCCAGTTCCGGGGTGATCAGCCCGCGCAGGCAGGCCCAGCCGTCGCGGCGGTAGCCCTCGACCTCGGTGTCGGTGATCTCCCGGACCAGCGGGGTCGGCCGGAGGGTCTGGGTCATCGCGGATCTCCTCTCACCCGGGGGGTGTGCTCGGGCCGACGGCGATGGCGCGGGTCTCGCCGAAGTCCCGCTGCGTCTTCGTCCAGCTGGCGCCGCCGTCGGTGCTGGTCAGGACCTGGCCGAAGATGCTGCAGGCGGCCATGGTGTCCGGGATGTCCCGGTGCCCGGCGATCGCGTAGACCACCGAGTTGGTGCCCGGGCCGACCGGCGTCCAGGTCCGTCCGGCGTCGGTGCTGCGCTGGATGACCCCGCGCGCCCCGGGGATGTAGTCCCCGACCCCGGCGAGGATGGTGTCCGGGTCGTCGGTCTTGACCAGCAGGCCGCGGGTGTACCAGATCCGTCCGGCGCCGGGGGTGGCCTCCGGGAACCGGGACGGGGTCCAGACCCGGCCGGTGTCGGTGCTGCGGGAGAAGCAGATCGGGGTGGACACGCAGACCGCGCCCCCACCGACCTCGACGCCGTGGATGTCCTCGTGCCGGTCGTCGCGCCACACCTCGGTCGGGCCGAGCACCGACCGGCTGCCGTTGAGGACCAGGCGTTCCCAGCTGTCGCCCCCGTCGGCGCTGTGGTGCACGCCGTCGATCTCCACGCTGGCCCACACCTGGTCGGGGTCGACCGGGTCGATGAGCACGTCGGTGATCCGGGTGGAGCCGGCGTTGCACAGCTGGGCGGCGTGCAGGGGGAGCTCCTTCCAGCTCCGGCCGCCGTCGGTGGAGCGCAGGATGCCGGCCGGGCGCAGGCCCACCAGCAGCACGGACGGGTCGTGCGGGCTCAACGCGATCGACCAGATCTCCGTGCCCTCCAGCGGCGCGGGGACGGCCTCGAAGGTGCGGCCGGTGTCGGTGCTGCGCAGCAGGACCGCGCGCCCCGGCTCGCCGGTCGAGCCGGCCCAGATCTCCCGCGGATCGTGCGGCGACACCGCGATGGCCCGGACGTCGACCTCGCCGGCCCGGGCATACGGTGGCAGGTCGAGCGCGCTGCGCAGCCAGTCGCCGCCGCCGTCGTGGCTGACCCAGACACCCTCGTTCTGGGTGCCCAGGCAGATGGTGAAGTCGCCGGCCAACTCAGCTCTCCGTCCCGCTCGGCGGCGTGCTGACGAGGTCGGTGACCCGCTCGACCTTGGCCACGTGGTGGTCGGTGATGCAGTCGGGCATCTCGGCGAACACCGCCGCCCGGGCCGGGTCGGCCCGCCAGGTCGCCTCGGCCTCGTCGAACGCGCGGTCGTCGCCGGGATGGCTCACCGCCCAGACGAACTCCCCGGCGGAACGGTCGAGGTAGGCGAACTCCACGGTGAATCCGAACGGCGTCCGGGTCCGCGCCGCGCGCCCGAACCAGGCCACGAAGCCGTCCAGTTCGCCCTCGGCGATCCGGTACCTACGCAGTTGTACGGTCGGCACGGGACCCCCTGTCGGTCGTGGCGAGCTCGACCGGCGGCAGCGGGACCTGGGCCCGCCCGTCGTTGGCGCCGGCCGGCAGCAGGTGTGCCCGCAGGTAGCTGAGGTGCTCGACCACGGCCTGCTCGGCGGCATCGGGGTCGTGGGCGGCGATCGCCTTGACGATCCGCTGGTGCTGGCGCACGGTGTCCCGCCCCACCTCGGGGGAGAGGTCGAGGTAGTGCACCGGCTCGGTCTCGCTGTGCAGCGCGGCGACGAACGCCGCGAGCACCCGGTTGCCGGACGCGGCGGCGATGGTGCGGTGGAAGCGCGAGTCCAGCTCGGGGACCTCGGGGTCGTCCACCGAGATCGTCCGCTGCCGGTGCACCACCTCCCGCAGCGCCGCCAGGTCGGCCGCCGAGCGGTGCCGCGCGGCCGCTCGGGCCGCCGGGACCTCGAGGTACTGGCGGACCATGGCCAGCTCGTCGGCGCGCAGGTGGCCGAGCCGCAGCCGGTGGTGCAACGAGTCACGCACCGCCACCCCGAGGGACTGGTGGTCGACGGTCCGGACGAAGCTGCCGCCCTTGGTGCCCGCCGTCTTGCTGATCAGGTTCTCGGCGGTCAATGCGCGCAGCGCCTCGCGCACCGTCGTGCGGCTGACCCCGAACTGGCGGGCCAGCTCACCCTCCGGCGGCAACTTCTCGCCGCCCCCCAGCTCCCCGGACAGGATCATCGAGCGGACCTTGTCCTCGACCTGGGCCCGGGGCCGCAGCACCTTCTGCCCGATCAGCCGCGGCCCGGGATGGGCGCCGGTCGCCTTCGTCGTCGTCACGCGCCCCCCGCCTGGTCCGGCCTTGCCTACTTGGGACTGTAACTGTAGGACATTATTCCATAGACTGCGCGGGACCGGCCAGCGTCGGCGCGGTCGACGAAGCAGCGGAGCGAGGGCGCGATGATCGAGTACGACCCGTACGACCCGGCCGTCAAGCTCGATCCGCACCCCCGGTTCGCCGAGCTGCGGGCAGCCTGCCCGGTGCACCACCACGTGCTCGACCCGGATCGGGCCGGGCGGATCAGCGAGAACCCCTGGGTCGGGCAGGCCACCGACGAGTTCTGGTCGGTCTTCCGGTTCGCCGACATCGCCCGGATCATGCAGAACCCCGGCACCTTCTCCAACAAGGAGGGGCCCGGGCCGGAGCGGATGCTGCAGATCAGCGAGGACGGCATGCTGCTGATCGCCGACGAGCCGGCCCACCGCCGCCAGCGCAGCATCGCCAACAAGGCCTTCACCCCTCGGATGATCAAGCGCTACGAGCCGGAGATCGAGAAGGTGGCCGCCGAGCTGGTCGACCGGATCCGCCCGCTCGGCCGGATCGACCTGGTCACCGGGTTCGCCGCGCCGATGACGATCCGGGTGGTGGCCCGGCTGATCGGCGTCGGCGAGGAGCGGGTGGACGACTTCTTCCGCTGGGGCAACGACACGATCAGCGTGTTCGGCGCGGACGACGCCGGCATCCAGCGGGCGTTCGCGTCCATGCTGGAGTTCCACGAGTACATGACCTCGCTGATCACCCCACGCCGGGAGGCGCTGGCCCGGGGCGAACCGATCCCGGACGACGTGCTGAGCGCGATGATCAGCGCCGAGCACGAGGGCTGGCGGCTGTCCGACGTGGAGCTGCTGATGGGCTGCCAGCAGTTCATGACGGCCGGGTTCGAGACCGCGATGACCACCCTGGCCAGCGCGGTGCATCTGCTGTGCACCCACCCCGAGCAGCGCCGGCTGGTGCAGGAGGACCCGGCGCTGGTCGAGCCGGCGGTGGAGGAGACCCTGCGGTTCGCCTCCCCGCTGGAGGGCATCTGCCGCACCGCGCTGCACGACACCGAGATCGGCGGAACCCCGATCCCGCGCGGGGCCAAGATACGGCTGATGCTGGCCTCGGCCGGGCGGGACGGAGCGCAGTTCGAGCGGGCGGACCAGTTCGACGTCCGGCGTGACCGCGCCGAGCTGCGCCGCCACCTGGCGTTCGGGGTCGGCATCCACACCTGCATCGGGGCCGCGCTCGCCCGCGCCGAGCTGCGGATCGCGCTGGCCACGTTGCTGAGCGGGCTGCCCGGGCTGCGGCTGGACCCCGACGAGGAGCCGATCAGGAACCCGGCGCTGCTGGTCAGCGGGTTCAGCCGGTTGCCGGTCGTGTGGGACGCCTGATCAGGGAGAGACCGATGGACGCTCGGGAGCTGCTCGACCACTACGACCAGTACGACCCCGCGCACGTGGCGGTCATGCACGAGGTGCTGGCCTACGCCCGGGACGAGTGCCCGGTGTTCCGGACCTCGGCCGAGCCCGGCTACTGGGTCGTGTCCCGGTACGGAGACGCCAAACGGATCCTCTTCGACACGGCCACGTTCTCCAACCGCAACGGCGTGACCGTGCACGGGGTCGGGGAGCCGCGGCCGCTGCCCGCCGCCTCCGATCCGCCGCACCACAAGCAGTACCGGGACATCCTGCGGCCCTACTTCACCCGCCAGGCCATCGAGCGCTACGAGCCGGAGGTGCGCAAGCTGGCCCGGCAGCTGATGGAGCCGTGGCTGGCCACCGGCCGGGTGGAGTTCGTCACCGAGTACGCGGCCAAGCTGGCCTACGCCTCGCTGTTCGCGGTGTTCCTCCAGGCCGGTGACGCCGAGGACATCGACACCTTCGTCGAGGCGGCCGACCGGATCGTCCAGGAGAGCAGCCAGGACGCCTACGGCCACCTGATGGGCCTGGTCCGGGGGCTGCTGGAGCGGCGACGGGCGTCCGGCGCCCAGTTCGACGACATGATCGGCGCGGTGGAGAACGGGCGGCTGCGCGACCGCCCGCTGACCGAGGACGAGAAGGTCGGCATGATCTTCTCGGCGGTGGCGGCCGGGTTCGAGACCAACTACGCGACCATGGCGTCGATCATGCACCTGGTCACCCGGCACCCGGAGCTGGAGAGCCGGATCCAGGGCGCCGGCTGGGCGGACCGGCACCTGGCCGAGTTCCTGCGCTATGTCAGCCCGGTCACCGGTCTGATCCGCACCGCGACCGAGGACGTCGAGGTCGGCGGCGCGGCGGTGAAGGCCGGCGACACCGTGCTGGTGCACTACGCCTCGGTCGACCGGGACGCCGAGCAGTACCCCGACCCGGACACCCTCGACTTCACCCGCACCAACAGCGGCACCCACATGGCCTTCAGCTACGGCGTGCACCGCTGCCTGGGCGCCCCGTTCGCCGAGTTCCTGGTCGGGGTCGGGATCGAGGAGCTCACCCGGCGGGCCACCCGGTTCCGTCTCCAGGACGCCGGCGATCCGGTGCCGTACACGACCGGCGTGGTCTGCCGCCCCGAACGCCTGCCCCTGGCCTTCGACCTGCGATGAAGGGATCTTCGATCATGGACTTCGACGGCAGGGTCGCGCTGGTCACCGGGTCCGCGACCGGGATCGGGGAGGCCACGGCGGTCCTGCTGGCCGGCCGCGGCGCGGCGGTGGTGGTCGCGGACCTCGACGAGACCGGCGGGACGAAGGTCGTCGAGGGCATCCGCGGCGCCGGCGGCCGGGCGGCGTTCGTCCGGGTCGACGTGGCCGACGCCGGCCAGGTCGAGGCGATGGTGGCCTTCGCCGTCGCCGAGTTCGGTGGCCTGCACCTGGCGGTGAACAACGCCGGGATAGCCCAGCCGGAGCGGCGCACCCACGAGATCGACCCGGAGACCTGGGACCGGGTGATGGACGTGAACCTGCGCGGCTGCTGGCTGTGCCTGCGGGCGGAGGTCCGGCACTTCCTCACGCACGGCGGCGGGGCGATCGTCAACGTCGCCTCGGGCGCCGGGCTGAAGGCCGGCCCGCCGGGCCTGACCGCGTACGTGGCCAGCAAGCACGGCGTCGTCGGGCTGACCCGCAACGCCGCGATCGACTACATCCGCGACGGCATCCGGGTCAACGCGCTGGCGCCGGGCACCACGTCCACCGCGATGATCAAGGCGTTCCCCGAGGAGGTCCAGCGCGGCTACGCCGAGCTGATGCCGTGCGGCCGGATGTCCGAGCCGGTCGAGCAGGCCGAGGCGATCGCCTGGCTGCTCTCCGACCACGCCTCCTACGTCTCGGGCACGGTGCTCGAGGCCGACATGGCCTACCTGCAGAAGTGAGCCCGCCCCTGGTCATGTGGGGGGCCTGCCTGCACAACCACGACCTGCTGGTGCGGGCCGAGTGCCTGCGGCCGGCCGGGTTCGACGCGATGACCGCGTTCGTCACCGACCTGGCCGGGGCCGAGGCCGAGCACGGGTCGCTGGCCGCGGTCCGGCGCGAGCTGGCCGCCCGGGACGCGCCGATCAACTGCGTGGACGTCTACCTCGGCTGGTACCCCGGGCACGATCCGGAGGCGGTCAGCGGCGCCGCCGCCGACCTGCTGCGGGCCACCGAGGCGGACGTGCTGCGTTACGCGAGCGAGCTGGGCGCCGGCTTCGTCTCCCTCGCGGCACCGTTCTGGGGCGACCCCGCCCCGCTCCCCGAGGTGGCCGACGCGCTGGGCGCCTTCACCGACCGGGCCGCCGCCCGGGGGATCCGCCCGCACCTGGAGATCAGCAACGGCTCGCACGTCAGCACGGTCGCCGCCGCGCTGGAGCTGCTCGACGCCGTCGGCCGACCGGAACTGGGTCTGGTCATCGACACCTACAACATCAGCCGGGCCGGCGGCGCTCCGGCGGACCTGGACCCGGTTCCGCATGCGGCGATCTTCCAGGTCCAGCTGGTCGACGGGGCCCGCGAGCCCGTCCGGGACCGCTTCCACGACTCCCTGCACCACCGGGAGCTGCCCGGGGACGGTGAGCTCCCGGTGCTGGACTATCTCCGGCGGATCGCCGCGAAAGGACCCCTGCCCGCCGTGGGCCCGGAGATCTTCAACGACCGGCTGGTCGCGCTGCCGGCCCTGGACGTCGCGCTGGCCTCGGCCGACGCGGCCCGGCGGATGATCCGGGCCGCGACGGCCGCTCCTTGACCGAGTCCGACAGGTCTCTGTAACGTCTAATAGCAGACAATTACAAGAGGCGGGGAGGTGTGGTGGCCGGACGGGTCGAAGGCAAGGTGGCGTTCGTGACCGGCGTCGCCCGCGGTCAGGGCCGCAGCCACGCGGTGCGGCTGGCCCAGGAGGGCGCCGACGTCATCGGCATCGACCTCTGCGAGTCGGTCGGCACCGTGCCGTATTCGGGACCCTCCGAGGACGACCTGGAGGAGACCCGCCGGCTGGTCGAGGCGCTCGACCGGCGGGCCGTGCTCACCGTCGCCGACGTCCGCGACCTCGGTGCGGTCTCGGCCGCCGTCGAACACGGGGTGGCCGAGCTCGGCCGGCTGGACGTGGTGGTCGGCAACGCCGGCATCTTCTCCGCCGCCCCGGCCCACGAGATGGCCGAAGACACCTGGCTGGAGATGATCAACGTCAACCTCACCGGGGTGTGGTGGACCTGCCGGGCGACCATCCCGCACCTGATGGCCGCCGGTGGTGGGTCGATCGTGCTGACCAGCTCCCGGGTGGGTTTCGCGAGCGGGTCGCCGAACCTGGTGCACTACTCGGCGGCCAAGTCCGGGGTGGTCGGGCTGATGAAGTCGCTGTCGGTGGAGCTCGCCCCGCACTCGATCCGGGTGAACACGGTCAACCCGACCAACTGCGACACCCCGATGCTGCGCAACGACTACATGAAGACGCTGTTCTTCCCGGACCGGGCGGACGTCACCGACGAGGAGTTCATCGACGCCTGCCGCGCCACCCACAACCTGCCCATCCCGTGGGTGGATCCGGTGGACATCAGCAACGCGGTGCTCTACCTGGCCTCGGACGAGGCCCGCTACGTCACCGGGATCTCGCTGTCCGTCGGCGAGGTGTGAGCGTGGCCGGGCCGTTGGACGGCGTCCGGGTGGTCGACACGACCACGTCCTACGCCGGCCCCACGGCGGCGATGTACCTGGCCGACCTGGGCGCCGACGTGATCAAGGTGGAGCGGCCCGGTGGGGGCGACGACTGCCGGTCCTGGGGGCCGCCGTTCGTGGACGGGGTGTCGCCGTGGTTCGCCTCGGCCAACCGGAACAAGCGCAGCGTGGTCCTCGACCTGCGCTCGGCCGACGGGGCGGACGTGCTGCACCGGCTGCTGGCCACCGCGGACGTGTTCCTGGAGAACCTCAACCCGGCCAAGCTGGTGGCCCTCGGGCTGGACCCGGAGACGGTCCGCGCCCGGCACCCGCGGCTGATCTACTGCGCGCTCTCCGGGTTCGGGCTGACCGGGCCCGACTCCGGGCTGCCCGGCTACGACCTGGTCGCCCAGGCCCGGTCCGGGTTGATGAGCGTGACCGGGGAGCGGGGCGGCTCGCCGCAGCGGGTGTCCACCGCGCTGTCGGACGTCGTCACCGGGATGTGCGCCGCGCTGGCCGTGTCCGCCGCGCTGGTCCGGCAGCGGCAGACCGGGCAGGGCGAGCTGATCGACGTGTCGCTGCTGGACTCCGACCTGGCGTTGATGGCGCCGAGGCTGGCGTCGTTCCTGGCCGGTGAGCCGGAGCCGGCCCCGAGCGGCGGCACCGACTCGGTGCTGGCGGTCTACCAGACCTTCCCCACCGCCGACCGGCCGGTGGCCGTGGCCATCGGCAACGACGTGATCTGGCGGCGGTTCTGCGCGCTGCTCGGGCTCGACGAGCTGGCCGCCGACGAGCGGCTGGCCGACAACGCCGGCCGCCGCGTGCACCGGCCCGCGCTGGTGGAGCGGGTGTCCGGGTGCCTGTGGACCCGGCCGGCGGCGGAGTGGCTCGAGCTGCTGGCCGGCGCCGGGGTGCCGTGCAGCGCGATCCGATCGCTCGGCGAGGTGACCGGGGACGCCCAGGTGCGCGCCCGGGGCTGCGTGTTGTCGCTGCCCGGCGGGCTGGCCGGGGTGCGCGGCCCGTTCCGGCTGGCGTCGATGCCGGTGCCGCGCACCGACCCGGTGCCGGCGTTGGGGGAGCACACCGGAGAGGTGCTGGCCGAGCTGGGATTCACCGCCGCCGACGTCGAGCGGATGCGGGCGGGTGGCGCGGTGGGTGGCGTGGTCGACGACGCCGTGCCGGGGGTCCGGGCGTGAGCGGCGACGTGGTGCTGGTCGAGGGCACGGCCACCGTCCCGGTGCTGCGGCTGAACCGGCCGGCCGCCCTGGGCGCGCTCAACGCCGAGGTGCTGACCCGGCTGGACCAGACGTTCGCCGACCTCGGCACCCGGTCCTCGACCCGGGCCGTCGTGCTCACCGGCACCGGGGAGAAGGCGTTCAGCGCGGGCGCCGACCTCGACGAGCTGGCCGGGCTGGACACCGCCGCCGCGCACGACGTGCTGGCCCGCGGTCAGGCCGTGCTGCGCCGGATCGAGCTCTGCCCGGTCCCGGTGATCGCCGCGGTCAACGGCCTGGCCCTGGGCGGCGGGTTCGAGCTGGTACTGGCGACCACGTTCCCGGTCCTGGCCGAGCGGGCGACCCTGGGGCTGCCCGAGGCCGGGCTGGGCCTGATGCCCGGCTACGGCGGCACCCAGCGGCTGGTCCGGGCCATCGGGCCGCAGTCGGCGGTGCACGTGATGCTGACCGGTACCCGGCTGACCGCGGCCCGGGCGTTCCAGCTCGGGCTCACCCCGGTGGAGCCGGTACCCGCCGACGCGCTGCTGGACACCGCGCTCGGGCTGGCCGAGACCGTCGCCGCACGCGGACCCCGGGCGGTCCGCTCGATCCTCACCGCCGTCCGCGCCGCCGGTGACCTGCCGCTGGACCGCGGCCTGGAGCTGGAGTCCGCGCTGGCCGCCATGGCCACCGGCGGGGCCGAGGCCGCCGAGGGTGTGGCCGCGTTCCGGCAGCGACGGACCCCCGACTTCTCCGGTACCGGAGAAGGACCGTGACGGCGCCGACCATCGACACCGACCCGGCCGCCTACCTCGCGCTGCACCGGGCCCTCGACGAGGCCACCACCGAAGGGCTGCTCGACGAGCGGACCCTCGGCGTGCGGGACCGGGCGCGGGACGTCGCCGCCCGCGTGCTCGCCCCGGCCGCGGCCGAGCTGGACCGGACCAAGGCCTTCGCCCACGACAGCTACCAGACCCTGGCCACCGCCGGGCTGGGCGGGCTGCTGTTCCCGGCCGAGCTGGGCGGCACCGCCGACGGGACCGTCGCCTATGCCGCCGCGATGGAGGAGATCACCGCCGCCTGCCCGGCGACCAGCCTGGTGTTCATGACCCAGACCCACGCGGCCAACCCGATCCTGCTCGGCGGCCGGCCGGAGACCGCGCGCCGCTACATCCCCGGACTGCTCGACGGCTCGGCCTACGGCTCGATGGCGATCACCGAGCCGAACGCGGGCAGCGACGTGTCCAGCCTGGCCACCACGGCCCGGCGCCACGGTCCCGACTACCTGCTCAACGGCGCGAAGACGTTCATCACCACCGGCGACCGGGCCGACGTGATCGTCTGCTTCGCCACCACCGACCGCTCCGCCCGCCGCGACGGGGTCAGCGCGTTCGTCGTCGAGGGCTCCGCGCCCGGGCTGACCCGGGGAACGCCGCTGCTGAAGATGGGCATGCACGGCTCCGGCACCGCGGAGCTGTTCCTCGACGACGTCCGGGTGCCGGCCGCGAACCGTCTGGGCGCGGAGGGCAGCGGGTGGCGGATCGTGATGGGCTCGGTGGTCAAGTCCCGGATCAGCGCCGCGGCCCAGGGGGTCGGGATCGCCCGTGGCGCCTACGCCCACACACTGGCCGAACTGGCCCGCCGGCACGGCCCGGTGCTACCCGCCCGGCCGGGCGCGGAGCTGGCCGGGCTGCGTGGCCGGATCCTGCAGGCCCGGCTCCTGCTGCTCAGCACGGCCGCGCGGGTGGACAACGACGCAGACTCGGCCGGGTTGACCGCCGCGATCAGCATGATGAAGCAGCAGTGCACCGACGCCGGTGTCGCCGTCGCCGACGCGTGCGTGCGGCTGCTCGGCGCGGACGGGGACGACCCGGAACTGGGCGTGGAGCGCTACCTCCGCGACTCGATCGTCACCCAGATCTACGACGGCACCAACGACATCCAGCGGATGCTCATCGCCCGGGACACCGCGGGCCGGCTGAAGGAGGCGGGCCCGTGAGCGAGCTTGCGAGCGAACCGATGGGCACAGCGCGGCCGCGAATGCGGCCGACGAGCGCCCGCGAGGAGGCGGCGTGAGTCCAGGTGTGCTCGACGGGAAGGTGGCCGTGGTGACCGGGGCCGGTCGCGGCATCGGCCGGGCCCTGGCGCTGGCCCTGGCCGGCGCCGGAGCCGACCTGGTCCTGACCGCGCGCAGCGAGGACCAGCTGAACCTGGTGGCCAAGGAGGTCCGGGCCGAGGGCCGGCGGGCGGCCGTGGTGCCCTGCGACATCACCGACGAGGCGGCCGTGGACCACCTGGCCGACCGGGCGGCCGGGGCGTTCGGCCGGCTCGACATCCTGGTCAACAACTCGGGCATCCTGGCCACCCGCACGCTGCTCGACACCGAGGCCGGCGAGTGGGACCGGCTCTATGCGGTGAACGTCCGGGGCACCTTCCTGGTCACCCGGGCCATCGGCCGGCACCTGGTCGCCCAGGGCCACGGCAAAGTGATCATGGTTGGCTCCAACTTCGCCGTCAAAGGGGTGCCCTTGCACACCGCCTACTGCTCCACCAAGGCGGCGGTCGCTGCGTTCAGCAAGGCCCTGGCCCAGGAGTGGGCGCGGTACAACGTGCAGGTCAACGTGCTCGCCCCGGGATACGTGGAGACCGACTTCAACGCTGACGCCCGGGCCGACCCGGACGTCTACCAGCGCATCCTCAAGGGCGTTCCCGCCCGCCGGATGGGCCGGCCCGAGGAACTGGGCTCCTGGGTGGTGCAGCTCGCCGGGCCGGCCTCGGACTTCATGACCGGATCGGTCGTACTCATCGACGGAGGCCAGACGGCATGAACGAGATCAGGACCGTCGGGGTGGTCGGCGCCGGCACCATGGGCTCGGGGATCGCGGTGGTGATCGCCCAGGCCGGCTACCGGACCATCGTCCGGGACACCGACCCGGCCGGCCTGGAGCGGGGGCTGGACACCGCGCGGGGGTTCCTGGCCAACAGCGCCCGCAAGGGCAAGCTGACCGCCGCCCAGTCGGAGGCGGCGATCGCCAACCTCGCCGGCACCACCGCGCTGGCCGACCTGGCCGGCTGCGACGTGGTGATCGAGGCGATCTACGAGAACCTGGAGGCCAAGCAGCGGCTCTGGTCGGAGCTGGACTCGGTGGTCGCCCCGGACGCGCTGCTGCACACCAACACCTCCACCCTGCCGGTGACCGGGATCGCCGCCGGGTCGAAGAGCCCGAACCGGGTGATCGGCACCCACTACTGCAACCCGGCGCCGCTGATGAAGCTGGTCGAGGTGGCCCGGGGCCGCTACACCGACGACAGCTGCTACGCCCGCACGCTGGACTTTCTGGCCAGCGTCGGGAAGACCACGGTGACCACCAAGGACCGGCCCGGGTTCATCGTCAACCGGTTCCTCATCCCGTGGGAGAACAACGTGATCCGGGCGCTGGAGGCCGGGCTGGGCACGGTCGAGTCCATCGACGCGGCGGTGACCGCCGGGCTGGGCCACCCGATGGGGCCGTTCCGGCTGCTGGACGTGGTCGGGATGGACATCCACAAGGAGGTGGCGATGCGCCTGTACGAGCAGTTCCGGGATCCGCGGTTCGCCCCGCCGCCGCTGGTCGACCGGATGATCGCGGCCGGCGACCTGGGGCGCAAGACCGGGCGCGGCTTCTACACCTACGACGACAACCGGCTGTTCGGAGCGTGAGTGACGTGACTGACTTCGAGACGGTGGCGGTGCTCGGCTTCGGCACCATGGGCGCGGGGATCGCCCAGGTCGTCGCCCACTCCGGCCGGTCGGTGACCGTCCTGGAGACCGACCAGGAGCGGCTGGCCGACGGCCGGCGGAGGATCAGCGAGTTCCTGGACGAGGGGGTCCGCCGGGGCAAGGTGACCGGCGACGAACGCGAGACGGTGCTGGGTCGGATCACCGGCACCACCGCGGTCGCCGACCTCGCCGGTCGCGACCTGGTCATCGAGGCGGTGGTCGAGGACCGCTCGGTGAAGGCGGAGCTGTGGCCGAGGGTGGCGGAGGCGGTCGGCCCGGACGCGGTACTGGTCACCAACACCTCCGCGCTCTCGGTGACGGACCTCGCGGCGTGCGTGCCCGAACCCGGCCGGTTCGCCGGCCTGCACTTCTTCAACCCGGCCCCGCTGATGCGCCTGGTCGAGGTCGTGCGCGCACTGCAGACCCGCCCGGACGTGGTCGCCCGGCTGGCCGGGTTCTGCACCGCGATCGGCAAGACCCCGGTCGAGGTGAAGGACCGGCCCGGGTTCCTGATCAACACCCTGCTCATGCCGTACCTCAACGACGTCATCGCCGAGTACGACGACGGCCTGGCCACCGCCGAGGACCTGGACACCGCCATGGAGCTGGGCCTGGGTTACAAGATGGGGCCGCTGCGGCTGCTCGACGTGATCGGCCTGGACAACCACCACCACGCCACGCACAGCGCCTACGAACAGACCCTCGACCCCCAGTACGCCCCACCACCGCTGCTGACCCGGATGGTCGCGGCCGGGTACCTGGGCGACAAGTCCGGGCGGGGCTTCCGGGCCGGGGGAGGACTGGAGTCGTGACCTACACCGACATCGTGGTCGAGGACGCCGACGGCGTGCGGACCCTCACCATCAACCGGGAGTCGGCGGGCAACAAGCTGCGCGCCGAGACCTGCCTGGAGCTGTGCGACGCGCTGCAGGGCCTGCGGGTCGACCCCACGCTGCGCGCGGCGATCCTCACCGGCGCGGGGGAGAAGTTCTTCTGCATCGGTGGCGAGCACGAGGAGATGACCGGCCTCGACTACTCCAACGTGTTGCCGATCATCGACGTGTACCAGGCCATCGACACGGTCGCGAAACCGGTGATCGCGGCGGTCAACGGGTTCGCCGTCGGCGGCGGGAACGTCCTGCACAACGTGTGCGACCTGACCATCGCGGCGGAGAACGCGGTGTTCCGGCAGGTCGGGCCGATGGTCGGCAGCTTCGACGCCGGCTACGGCACCTGGTACCTGGAGGAGTCGATCGGCCGCAAGCGGGCCAAGGAGATGTGGTACCTCAACCGCAAGTACACCGCCGCGCAGGCGCTGGCCATGGGCCTGGTCAACGAGGTCGTCCCGGCCGGCGAGCTGCTCGACCGGGCCCGCGCGGTGACGGCCGAGATCCTCACCCGCAGCCCGCTGGCCATCGGTGCGCTCAAGGCGGCCTTCTCGGCCAAACACAACGGGGTCTCCGGCCAGGCCCGGATGGCGCACGACCAGCAGCTCGCCCTCTATCTGGCCACCAAGGAGGCCCAGGAGGTCAACGCCTCCTTCGCCCAGCGACGCAGCCCCGATCCCGACACGTTCTGGAACTGACGTGACCGTCCCCGCCGACGAGCGCCGGGCGCTGCTGGAGCTGATCGACCGGATCGGCGCGGCATGGCAGCCCCGAGGGCCCGGAGTCGAGGAGCGGGTGGCGGCGGCCCGCGCCACGCTCGTCGAGAGCGGGGTGTGGGCGCTCGGGCTCCCGGAGGCGCACGGCGGGGGAGGCGCCGACCGGGTGATCACCCAGCTCGCGGTGTCCCGGGTCTCCGCCTTCTGGCCGGCGGTCGGTCTGTCGATGGCCCACCTGCACGCCGCCGGAGTCGGACTCGCCGGGTGCGATCGGCTGGCCGTCGCGGCGGCCGGGGGACCGGTGGCGATCGTGCCGGTCGCCGAGCCGCCGGAGCGGGGCGCGCAGGTGACCCGCGTCGACGTCGGAGCGCACCGCTGTGACCTGGTGCTCGTGCACGGTCCTGGGTGCTGGTACGTGCCGGCCGACCGGGCCACCTTCGGTGAGCCGAGCCGGCGGACCGGGCTGGACGGCGCGCTGCCCCGGCCGGTCGAGGTGCCGGCCGGCGCGGCGGCGGCACTCCCGGCGGACGCCGACGCGGTCCGGGTCGCCCTGTACGGCGGCGTCCTCGCGGTCGCCGCCGGACTGGTGCACGCGGCGTCCGACCATGCGAGCGGGTACGCCGCCGAGCGGGTGCAGTTCGGCGCGCCGCTGACCGCGCTGCCCACCATGCGCGAGCGGCTGTCGACGCTGTGCGGCCGGGCGACCGCCCTGCTCGGGGTGGCGCTCCTGGAGCCGGTATCGGTGTACGCCGCCGCGGCGTCGACCCGGGACGCGCTGGACCTGGCGGTGGAGGCCACGTCCGTCGCCGTACAGTGCCTCGGCGGTTACGGATACCTGGAGGAGTACCCGGTGGCCGGGCTGTTCCGGGACGCGGTGTCGCTACGCGCGGCCGCGCACATCGACGTCCCGGTGCCGCCATGAGTCGGGGTCAGGGCCCGGCCATCGTAGATGATCCCGGCGGCCCGAACCCGGTATCGCCCACAAGACCTATTCGTGCAGGTCGAACCCGGTGGCGGAGCGCAGTGTCCGCGCTGGATGACATCCGTACGCTCTGCGGTAGTCGGCGGCGAACCGGCCGTAGTGGGCGAATCCCCAGCGGCGGGCGACCGCGGTGGCCGTCACGATGCTCGGGTCCGCCCGGCGGAGGTCGTCGTGTGCCCGGGCCAGCCGGAGCGGCACCCTCCCGGATCGGCAGGTGAGCGAACTGTTCGCCGCCACCGACCGGGGCGACCTGGACACCGTCACCGATCACTTCCAGGACGGCGTCGAGGTCAGGTTCGGCAACCACGAGCCGGTCGTCGGCAAGGCCGCCTCGACATCACACCGGCGATCAGCTATGACGGGTGAACATCCGCCGGCGAGCCGGGGGGCTACACCAGGTGCTGGTAGGCGTCGATGAGGTGGGTCAACTCCTCGATGGTGCGCGCCTCGTCACGGCGGGCGAGGTGGATCAGGGACAGCCCGTCGACGGCCATGGTGAGCAGTACGGCGAGCTGGGGGAGCGGCGTTCGTGACGGGCGGGTGTCGTGGCGCTGGGCCTCGGTCATCAGCGTGACGAGGCGGCGTTCGGCGGTGTCGACGGCGCCGGCGGCGGTGTGCGAGCGCATCAGCGCGATGAAGGTCTCGAAGAAGGCCAGTGCCTCGGTGTCATTGTTGCGCAGGTAGCGCCAGAAGCCGTGCAGGAAGTCCTCGATGAACACCTTGAGGCCCTGGTCGGTGCGTACGCCCTGGACGACGGCGCGGGCGAGCCGGTCCAGCACCTCGACGTTGGCCCGGTGGATGAGCTCGTCCAGGTCGCGAAAGGCGTAGTGCACCGCCCCCAACGGAGCGCCGGCCCGATCGGCGATCCGGCGCGCGCTCAACGCCCTCGGGCCCTCCTCGAGGATCAACGTCACCGCCGCGTCGGTGAGATCGCGACGCCGTTGTACGGCGCTCACCCTGGCCATGACGCCTCCCTTGACAGGTCCGAACAGTGAGCAGAATAGTGGATACCCGTCTTGGACGATCGTCCAGGACGGTCGCTCTAGAAGCCCGTCCGCGCACCTGTGCCCGCCGAGGGAGCCGCACGATGATCGACGTCGCCACCACGCAATGGACCGGCCGGCCCGACCTGTCGAGCGAGGACTTCTGGGTCGCGCCCGTCGAGGAGCGCGCGCGGATGTTCGCGGCGCTGCGGGAACGCGAACCGGTGGCGTTCTTCCCCGAGGTGGGCAGCTTCGGCATCCCGCCCGGCCCCGGCTACTGGGCGCTGACCCGGCTGGACGACTGCCTGGCGGTCAGCCGGGACCCGCACACCTTCGTCAGCGATCCCGGATACGTGATCGAGGACCTGCCGCCGCAGTTCTACGAGCTGTTCGGGGTCTCCCTGCTCAAGCTCGACCACCCCCGGCACACCCGGGTTCGCAGGATCGTCTCCCAGGGCTTCACCCCGCGCCGGATGAGCGCGCTGTTCGACTACGTCACCGGGCTGAGCCGGCAGATCGTGGACGACGTGATCGAGAAGGGTGAGTGCGACGCGGTCGAGGAGATCGCCGCGCGGCTGCCGCTGCGGATCATCTGCGAGATGATGGGCGTCCCGGCGAGCCAGTACGAGTACGTGGTCGCCCAGACCAACAAGATGGTCGGCTACACCGATCCCGAGTACGCCGACGACCCGGTCACCGCGCTGATCGAGTCCAGCGTCGCGCTCACCGAGCTCATGCACGACATGGCCGCCCAGCGCCGCGACCACCCGGCCGCCGACCTCACGAGCGCCCTGGTCAACGCCGAGATCGATGGCGGGAGCCTGACCCCGGAGGAGCTGGCCGGCTTCTTCAACCTGCTCGTCGTGGCCGGCAACGAGACCACCCGCAACGCCATCGCCTGGGGCCTGTACCTGCTCACCCACAACCCCGAGCAGCGGGCGATCTGGCTGGCCGACCTCGACGGAGTGCTCCCCACCGCGGTGGAGGAGATCGTCCGGGTGTCCAGCCCGGGCATCTACATGCGGCGCACCCTCGCCCGGGACGCGGTGGTCGGTGGCCAGCCGATGAGCGCGGGGGAGAAGGTGGTGATGCTCTACTGGGCCGCTAACCGGGATCCGGCCCACTTCGCCGACCCGGACGCCTTCGACGTGCGTCGCTCCCCGAACCCGCATATCGGCTTCGGCTTCGGTCAGCACTTCTGCCTGGGCGCGCACCTGGCCCGCCGGGAGATCGGGGTGATGTTCCGCGAGCTGCTCACCCGGGTCCCGGACATCCACACCACCGACGAGCCGGTCCGCCTGGTCTCCAACTTCATCAACGGCGTCAAGCGGCTCCCCGTCGCCTTCACGCCGGGCGCGAGGAGCGTGGGGCGGCTGTCGTAGCCGAAGAGCGAGACCGTCATCCTGGAGTGCGACCCGGGTTCGTGAGACAGGAGCACCGATGGCCTACGAGCAGCACCGTTACACCGTCCCCGACGACGCGGTGGAAGTCGTGCTCGTGCGGCACGGGGCCACCCAGGCGGCGGAGGAGGGCCGCTCGTTCGAGCTGCTCGACGGCCACGGGAATCCCCCGCTCGCCGAGCGCGGGCGCGTCCAGGCCGACCTCGTGGGCGCGCGGCTGGCGGCCGGGGACCCGATCGACCTGATCTTCACCAGCGACCTGCGCCGAACCCTCGAGACCGCCCGGCCCCTGGTCGACAAGACCGGGCTCGAGCCCCGGCAGCTGCCGAGCCTGCGGGAGGTCCACCTCGGCGACTGGGAGGGCGGCGAGTTCCGGGTCCGCATGCATCACCGCGATCCGGTGGCGCTGCGGGTGCTCGCCGAGCAGCGGTGGGACGTGATCCCCGGCGGGGAGCCGGCGGAGTCGTTCACCGCCCGGGTGCGCGAGGGGTTCGACGAGATCGTCGCGGCGACCGGCCCGGGCCGGCGGGCCGTCGCGTTCCTGCACGGCGCGGTGATCGGGGAGATCTGCCGCCAGGTCACCGGATCCGCGCCCTTCGCCTTTCTGAACTCGGAGAACACGTCGATCACCCGGATCGTCGTCTCGGCGGAGGGCACATACAGGTTGCGCGACTTCAACGTGACCACCCACCTCGACGGGACGGTCTAGCCGACCCGGTACACCCTCGGCGGTCAGCGGTTGCCGAACGTGGGGGAGCGCCTGGTCCGGAAGGCGTCGACGGCCTCGCGGTGATCGGCGGTGTGCCCGCAGAGCATCTGCACGTGCATCTCGCTGGTCAGGGCGTCGGCCAGGGTGGCCGGGCCGAGGTGCTTCCAGGTGAGCTCCTTGGTCAGGGCCAGGCCGATCGGGCTGTTGGCGATGAACGACCGGGCGATCTCGAACGCCCGGTCCAGCAGCCGCTCGTCCGGCACCACCTCCAGCACCAGCCCGAGCCGCAGCGCCTCGGCCGCGTCGAACAGCCGCCCGGACATCAGCAGCTCGAACGCCGCCGTCGGGCCGACGATCCGGGGCAGCAGGAAGCTGGTGCCCATCTCGCAACCGGACAGCCCGAGCTTCACGAACGCCGCGTTGAACCGGGCCGACTCGGCGCAGATCCGGGTGTCGCAGGCCAGGGCCAGGGAGAACCCGCCGCCCGCCGCCGGGCCGTTGATCGCCGCGATCACCGGCTGCGGCAGGCTCTGCAGCCGGGTGAGCAGGGCCGCCGACTTGGCGAACAGCGCCCGGGTGACCGGCTGCGCGGTGCGGGAGCCGTCGATGATGTCGAAGGCGTCCAGGTCGCCGCCGGCGCTGAACGCCCGCCCGGCGCCGGTCAGCACCACCACCCGGCAGCCCGGGTCGGCGGCCACCTCCTCCAGCACCTCGAGACCGTGCTCGAACACCACGTCGCGCATGGCGTTCAGCCGCTCGGGCCGGTTCAGCCGGACCACCGTGATCCCGTCGTCCCGGGCCTCCGAGACGACCGTGCGTTCGGCCGCGGTCCCGGTCATGACGAACGCTCCGCGTGCACCGGGTTCGGGTACACCGGGTTCGGGTAGCCGACGCTCATCAGTAGGCGACGCTGAAGCGGTCCCCGGGGTGCTGGGGCTTCTCGAGCTCGTCCACCACCGCCACGGCCAGGTCGGCGGCCGAGATCCGGGACTTGCCCTGGTCGTCGGTGAGCAACGTGCCGCCGCCGGTGCGGTACTCACCGGTGCGCTCGGCGGCCGGGTCGATCTGGATCGGCGGCGAGATCATCGTCCAGTCCAGCCCGGACGGTGCGTCCGACTTCAGGTAGTTCAGCGCGTCGCGGAAGCCGGCGGACTCCGCCTTGGCCACAGCCGGGAAGTCCGGGCTGTCCACCAGCTGCAGTCCGGGGGCGATCTCCAGGCTGCCCGCCCCGCCCATCGGGAAGTAGCGGACGCCCTCCGCCGCGGCCACCTCGGCCGCCGTGCGGACCAGGGACACCGGGGTGCGGGCGGGGTCGTCGCGCTGGGCGTCGTCCCGCACGGTGACCAGGGTGACGAGCGCGTCGGCGCCCCGGATCGCGGTGCGCACCGACTCGGGGTCGAAGGCGTCGCCGGTGGAGACGGTGAGGTTGTCCCGGGCTGTGATGCGGTCGGGGTTGCGGACCACGGCGGTGACCCGGTGGCCGCGATTCAACAGCTCGTCGACAAGCGGTGTGCCGACCATTCCGCTGGCCCCGAAAACGGTCACCCGCATGTTTCCTCCCGCTGATCGAACCTCTGACCTCAACGTAGCGCCACCGGTGCCGCCCGGCAGCCCCCGCACATATGGTCGGTGAACCACATCGAGCCCCGGAGGTCACCGTGCCACCGCTCAACCAGCCCATGCCGCCGCTCGGGTCGACGGTCATGCCGGACTTCGCGGAGAACCTGTTCACCGTGGTCACCGGCGTGCCGATGCTGGTCGTCCTGGGCATCGCGGTGGCCCACGTGGCGAGGGGCAAGGGCCCGCTGCTGCTGTTCTGCTTCGTCGGCGGGGGCCTCGCGGCGTTCTTCGAGCCGGTGGCCGACGTGCTCAGCCAGCTCTACTTCCCGGTGATCGGGCAGAACACCGCCTTCACCACGCTGGACCGGCCGATCCCGTGGGCGCTGGTCTTCGCCTATCCCTGGTACGTCGGCGGGCAGGGCTACCTGGCCTACAAGCTGTTCGCCGGCCGGCCGCCCGCCAAGCGGATCTGGCAGCTGTGGGGGCTGTGCGCGCTGTCGAACGTGCTGGTCGAGACGCCGGGCGTGCTGACCGGGTTCCACGTGTACTACGGCAACCAGCCGCTCAACCTGTGGGGCTTCCCGCTCTGGCAGGCCGCCGTTCAGTCGATCATGCCGATGGCCGCCGGCGCGCTGATCCTGGCCGTGCGGCACCGGCTGGGGAACGGCTGGCGGCTGGCGACGGTGGTGCCGCTGATCCCGATGGCCGACGGCATGGTGAACGCCGGCCTGGCCCTGCCGGTCTGGTCCACGCTCGGATCGGACCTGTCGCCGGTAGCGAACCACGTCGGCGCCGCGCTCACCATCGGCATGGCCGCGTGCGCGGTGTGGGTGCTCACCGTCGTGCTGGCCACCCCGGACGGTCGGGGACGGGCCGGTGACGGGCCGCGCCGGGCGGACGAGTCCCACGTTCCCGCCGGGTGAGGCCCGGCGGGCCCGGGAGGCCGGCGAGCGCCTCGCCGCGATCGTCGACCCCGACGGCTGACCGGGCGCTCAGGCCGTGGCCGGCAGGGGGTGCTGCCAGCTCTTGTAGACCACCTCGAGGCTGTGCCCGTCCGGGTCGAGGATGTTGGCCGCGTAGTAGCGCGGGTCGTAGTAGTCGCGGTAGCCCGGCTTCCCGTTGTCCGTCCCGCCGGCCGCGAGCGCGGCCTGGTGGAACGCGTCGACCTGCTGCTCGGACCTGGCCCGGAACCCGGTGTGGGTGCTGCCCGGCCGGGGAGTGCCGGGCCGCAGCCAGAGGATGCCCATCCCGGCCCAGAAGAAGCCGGCGAGGTCGGGATGGCCTTCGGGTCCGTCGGCGCCGTTGAAGTCGCCCAGGTGCGCGATCTCCAGCGGCGCCAGGGCCTGCTCGTAGAACGCCACCGAACGTTCCATGTCGCTGACGGTCAGGAACGTGTGATCCAGCATGAGGAGCCTTCCTTACTCGGGGGGTGGTTCACTTGGTGATCGCGCCGGCGTCCACCGGGATGCTGATGCCGGTGACGTGCCGGGCGCCGTCCGAGGCGAGGTAGAGCACCGCCGCGCTGACCTCGTCGGGCTCCAGCCAGGCCACCGGAAGCGCGTTGAGGCCGCGGAAGCCGTCCTCGGCGTCGGCCAGCGTCGGGGTGGCCAGGTCGGGTCGGAACAGGCCGAGCAGGCTGGGGTTGTGCTCGACGATCGGGGTGCGCACGACCCCGGGCTGGACGGCGTTGACCCGGATGCCGTAGGGCCCGAGCTCGTTGGCCATCGTCTTCATCAGGCCCATGACCCCGTGCTTGGCCGCGACGTAGGCCCCGAGGTTGGGCATGCCCCGGGTGCCGGCCACCGAGGCGGTCATGATGATCGAGCCGCCCCGGCCGCGCTCGATCATCGACGGGATCACCGCCTTGACCGTGCGCCAGGTGCCGGTGAGGTCGACGTCCAGGGTGTGCTGCCACTGCTCCTCGGTGAGCTCCCAGCTGCGGCCGACCGACACGATCGACGCGTTCGCGCACACCACGTCGATCCCGCCGAACTCGGCGACCGCGTCCGCGACCACCGCGTCCAGCCCGGCCTGGTCACGGATGTCGACCCGACGGGTGAGTGCCCGCCGGTCCAGTTCCTCCACCGCCTTCCCGGTCCGGTCGAGGTCGTCGGGGGTGGGCATCGGGTACTCGGCGGTCGGGATGTCCGCGCACGAGTCGACCGCGACGATGTCCGCGCCGGCGGCGGCCAGGGTCACCGCGTGCGCGCGGCCCTGGCCCCGGGCGGCCCCGGTGATCAGCGCGACCTTGCCGTGCAGGGACGTCACCGCCGGCCCGCCATCCCGTGCCGGGGCCCGATCTGGAGAAGGTCGTTCGGGGTGAGGTGCCCGGGTCGGGCGGCGACCACCGGCCCGATGCTGTTGACCAGCCGCCCGGCGGTGAACGCCATCGCGTCGCGCAGGCCGTCCCCGGTCCCGCCGGGCAGCCCGAACGGGAAGTCGCCGCGCACGCACGGGAAGCCGTCCACCTCGATCCGGTAGCCGCCCGCGGCACCCACCGACGGCCAGTCCGGCGCGGCGTGCGCGCCCAGCCGGTTGACGTGGTTGAGCTGCACCCGGCCGGCGCCGTCCACCATGCCGGTCAGCGAGAAGCGGATCGCGCCTACCGTGCCGGCCTCGACGGTGAGCCCGTTCTCCGGGGTGTACGACTCCGGGGAGATCCAGATGTCCCCGGCGAACGTCACCTCGTCGAGCACCAGGCCGCAGGCGTCGGCCAGGGTGTGCACCGAGCCGGCCCAGCTGGCCAGGATCGGCTCCACGCTGGTCGGGACGTCCTCGGGCTTGCGCCCGAAGCCCATCGCGGCGATCGTCCCGGGCACCATGTAGGTGCTGTAGTCGATCATCTCGAAGCTGCGGATCTGGCTGATCTCGCCGGTCAGGCTGGCCAGGGTGGCGCCCAGCACGCAGTCGGTGAAGCCGGGGTCGATGCCGGTGAAGTACGCGCTGGTCCCGCCCCGGGCGCAGGCCTCGTTGATCCGGGCGAAGGACGCCTCGCCGTTGACCAGGTTGCGCCGGTGCATGAAGCTGCCGATCGGGGAGACGACGTTCTTGCCGGCCGCCAGGATGGCCACCAGCTCGTCCTCCAGGTGCGCGTCCGGGCTGCCCGGGGCGCTGTGGTCGGTGAGGCAGGAGCGCGGTGTGAAGATCACACAGTCCGCGTCGGAGGCCAGCAGCGCGTCCACGTCCGTCGTCGCCGCGACCCCGCACGGCGCCAAACCGAACGCGGGGGCGGGATCGACCCCCTCCTTCGCCTCGGAGTAGCAGCGCACGCCGACCAGTTCGAGCTCGGGCTGGGAGGCCAGGTAGCGCAGCACGTACTCGCCGACGCCGCCGGCGCCCCACAGGATCACCTTGGGCATGACCGTTCCTTTCAGGACTGGGGGAGGTCGGCGAGGACGAGGTCGACCATGTTGGGGAAGCGGGCGGTGGCGGTCCAGCCGCCGTCGATGCGCAGCTCGGCGCCGTTGATGAACCCGGACTCGTCGCTGACCAGGTAGCTGGCCAGCCCGGCGATGTCGTCCAGGGTGCCGTAGCGGGTGAGCTGGGCCTCGGCGAACTTCTCGGCGGCCACCGGGTGGTTGGCCACCGCCTGGGCCAGGCCGTCGGCCAGCACGATCCCGCAGACCATGGTGTTGATCCGCAGGCCTTTCGGCCCGTAGTCGACGGCCACCTGCCGGGTCAGCGCCTGCATCGCACCCTTGCACATGGAGTAGCCGGGCAGCGACGGGACGCCGGCCACCCCGGCCAGCGAGGAGATGTTGACGACCGTCCCGCCTTGGTTGGCCAGCAGCGCCGGGATGGCGTACTTGGTCGCCCAGAACAGCCCGTAGATGCCGACCCCGATCAGCCGCTCCAGCCCGGCCGTCTCCATCTCGGCGATCGGCCGCTCGCTGGCGCCGACCTGGTCCATGGCCATGGCGTTGTTCACCAGGGAGTCCAGCCGGCCGTAGGTGGCCACCGCCTGCTCGACCAGCGCTTTCACCGATCCCTCGTCGGTCAGGTCGGCGCGGATGAAGGTGGCGCTCCCACCGCCGTCCCGCAGCTCCGCCTCCAGCTTCCGGCCCTCCGGCTCGCTCCGGCCGGTGATCACCACGTTGGCGCCCTCGGTGGCGAACCGGCGGGCCATCGCCGCGCCGAACCCCTTGGTCGAGCCGGTGACCAGCACGGTCTTGCCCGTGAGGCGGCTCATCGTGGGCCTCCGGTGGCCGAGATGATCTGCCGGGCGGCCCGCTCGCCGGACGCGGTGGCCACGTTCAGGCTGGTGACGCAGAAGTAGTCGCCGGCCAGCCGGACCAGCCGGTCGTTCTCCGCCGAGAGCCGGTTGAACTCCTTCATCCCGGTCCAGTAGCCGGGCCAGCTCTTGGCCCACGAGTAGGGCCAGCGCACCAGCTTGGTGAACGCGATGTCGCCGGTGATGCCCGGGACCATCGGCTCGGCGGTGTCCAGCAGGTCCTTGATCAGCAGGTCGTCGTCCGGCTCGTCCAGCACCTCCTTGGACCAGTCGTCGCCGCCGAAGATGGTGCCGATGCCCTTGCCGGCCGGCGCGCGCCCCGGGGCCTTGCGGTGCTCCAGGTTCACCGCGAGCACCTTGGTCTGCTTGGAGATGTCGGTGGAGTAGATCGTGCTCGCCATGGCTTTCGGTGGGGTGTTCATCGCCACGTGGCACTCCACGATGGTGGCGTTGTCGACCTTGGTGGCCAGCCAGTCGCGGCGCCAGGCGTCCAGCCCGTTGTGGATCGCCGCCGCGCCCTTGGGCAGGGTGGCGATGACGACCCCGGCGAAGGTCTCGGTGTGCTCCTGCCCGGCCGCGTCCCGCCAGGTCACGTCGACCTCGGTCTTGCGCTCGTCCACGGCGGTGACCTCGGCGTTCAGCTCCTGGTCGAAGAACGAGCCCAGGTGGTCGGCGTAGGTCTGCATGCCGTCGCGCAGCGCGTAGTACTTCTGCACCTTCATGAACGCGGCGAACACCCAGAGCAGGTCGGAGGCCGACACGGTGTTCGGGGCGGTGCCGACGAAGCCGCGGATCACCGGGTCGACGAAGTTCTCGTAGGCCCCGTGGCCGAACCGCTTGCGGCCGTACTCCTCGGCGGACATGTGGTCGAACTCGGCCATCCGGGACAGGTCCTCGACGTCCAGCTTCTTGCGGTGCTTGACCACGTCGACGGTGATCCGGCCGAGGTCCAGCTTCTCCTTCAGCGAGATCAGCCTGGTCTTGGCCATGTCCCGGTAGATCTTGGCCACCTCGAAGTCGTGGCAGTGCCCGTGCTCGTCGAGCATGCCGAGCACGGTGGAGGCCGGGATCAGCTGATCGGCCAGCCCGGACTCCCGCACGATGCTCATGAACCGGGTGTAGCTGCCGGCGATCTGGGTCGGCCCGTCCTCGATCTGGAACCCGTCGATGTGCTGGGTGCGCATCCGACCACCCAGCTGGCCGTTGCGCTCGAAGAGCTTCACCCGGTGCCCGGCCTCGCGCAGCCGCCAGGCCGCGCCCAGCCCGGCCGGCCCGGTGCCGATCACCGCCATGTCCAGCGCCGTGCCGCCGTCCGTCGTGGACCCGTCCATGCCGCCTCCTCGCGGATACCGTCTAAGTGCTGTGACACTGAATAGCATGTTCAGTGGCACTGCACAAGACGTGACGGGGGAGTGGGACGGAGGGCGACTATCATGGGGCGATGACCGAGCCCGCGCCCCGCCGGCGCCGCCGCGACTCGGCGGAGCTGCGGGTGCTGCTGCTCGACGTCGCGCGCGACCTGTTCGACCGGCACGGCTTCCAGGCCACCACCACGGCGGAGATCTGCCGCAAGGCCGGGGTGTCCGAGCGGGTGCTGTTCAACCAGTTCGCCGGCAAGTCGGCGCTGTTCAACGCGGCGGTGATCGCGCCGTTCGTGGAGCTGGTCACCGCCTACGTCGAGGAGTGGCTGCAGGAGGACGGCGACACCCCGGAGCAGCGGTTGGACCGGTTCGTCGGCGGGCTCTACGACCTGGCCCGCCAGCACCGGACCGCGCTGCTCACCGCGCTGGTCGAGCACCAGAACGGGGAGGCCAACGAGCTGCTCGACCAGCTCGCCCGGGCCCTGCAACGGATGCAGACCATCACCCCGGACGAGGCGCACCGGGCGGAGTACCGGGGTCTCGACATGCCGGCCCTGAGCGCCGACACCGTCGGCATGATCTTCGGTGTCGCGTTGCTGGACGACCTCATCTTCCCGGCCCACACCCGCCGGCCCAGCCGCAAGCGGCTCACCGACGAGATGCGCACGCTGCTGCTGGACGGCATGCGCCACCGTTGACGCCGGCGGGAGAACGGCCGTTCTCCGCCTCGGGTCACATTCCTCGCTCGTGGAGGGCTCTTCGGATCTCCCGTCGAACGCCCGGCAGGGCCTCTCGATGAGCCTTCAGCCGTTCCCGGTAGCTCTGGAGATGGCGCTGGGGGCGGACCCCGTTCAACTCGACAACCCGATCGGCGTGCTGCAGGCAGGCCCAGACGGTGTCGGCCCGCTCGGTCAACTCGTCCAGGTACCGCTCGACCGAGCCCCGAGGCGCCCAGAACTCGTCGGTGATGATCACGTCGTCGGCCGTCGGACCGAGAGCGTTCACCAGCCGGACGAAGCGCTGCTCCGCGAGCTCGCGCAGAGCCCGCCCGGGGTCGGACCAGTCCGGATCCGGTAGGCCGGCCCTCTCCGCATCCGTCCGAAGCTCGGCCCGCAGCCGGGACACGGAGTCCAGGAAGCGGGTCAGCTCGGCCGGGGTGTCCCCGAATCCGTCGGCTCCCTGGCCCGGCAGACCAGGGAAGGCCAGTATCGCGGGCGGCGAAAGGACGCTCTGGTCGGCGTTGTAGCGCAGTACGAACTGGACCTCGTACAGCTTCCCCGAGCATTCCTCGGGCACGGTCAGCCGGATGAGGAAGCGGTCCGCTTCCCCCTCCTTGAGGACCTGCGACAACCGTGTGGAGGCGAGGAACGGCGCTTCGCCGTCCTGGATGGACATCTCGTACGTCGCGGATGGGTCGAGTGTCCCGGTGGCGGCTTCCACGGCGCGTGCGGCGACCGGTGGGCTCGGGTCGGGGTAGCCGGCCGAACGGCGGCAGGTGATCTCGGCTTCGGCGATGACGATGGGCTCCCGGCCGACATTGCGGACCTTGACGTCGGCTTCCATCACCTTCGTGCGGAAGAGGTCGGGAGTCCCGTGCTCCCGGTACACGCGGCGGAAGTCGAGATCGACCAGCTCGAGTCGCGCCGCGACCGGCCGTCGGGCGCGCAGGGCCGCCCCGGCGCCGATCAGCGCGGCGAGAACCGTGGCGCCGATCGCGAGATACTGGAGCAGCACGGAGCAGAGCCTAGGGGAGTCGCTCCCGTACCCGGACCCACCAGCGAGAACGCCGATCCGGAGACCGTCTCTCAGCTGCGGAGGACCGGTCGATGGCGGTGTGCCATGATCACCCGGTGCGCCACCTGACCCGTCTGCTGATCCTCCCGATGCTGCTGGCCGGCGCCGCCGCCTGCGGTGGCCCGGACGCCGCGCCGCCCGACCTGTCGGCCTCGCCGTCGAGCTCGACGGAGGCGCCGGCGGAATCGGACACCGATACCGCCGCGCCCGAGACCGCGCCCACCGGCGCCGCCCCGGTCACCACCACCCCCGCCCCGCCCGGTCGGCGCGAGTGCAAGGCGGCCGACCTGGAGGTGAAGGTGGTACCCGGTGGTGGAGGCGGGATGAGCCACCTCGGGGTCAACCTGCGCTTCACCAACCGCTCGACCCACGCCTGCCAGCTGCAGGGCTCGCCCGGGGTCTCCTTCGTGACCGGCGCCGACGGCCGGCAGCTCGGCGAGCCCGCCACCCGGGCGCCGAAGAGCAGCGGCAAGGTGGTGGTGCTGGAGCCGAAGCGCAGCGCCGACGCCGAACTGCTGATCACCAGCACCGGCCCGTACCCGCGCGAGGAATGTAAGCCCGTGCGCGCGGCCGGTCTGCGGATCTACGCCCCGAACGACACCGCCGCCATGTTCACGCCGTTCGACCAGGAGACCTGCTCGGCGCCCGGAAAGGTGATGCTGCAGGTCGCCGTGATCGGCGGCTGACCAGGTCGAGGCCCGCTGGTTGACGGTTCGCTGAGGAGCGATCACCGGGGAACGGCCGCCGGCGTGGGAGGCTCGCCGCCATGACGGCGATGGGCGCCGCGCGCATCCGGGCGGCCCGGCGCGGGCGGCGGCGGTGGTTGCGGATCGGCGCGGCGAGCGCCTCGGTACTGGTGCTCGTGCTCAGCGGTTACGGGTGGTGCGCGTTCCGGTCGCTGTCCGGTGGGGTCGGTCGCTCCGGCGCGCTGGACGACATCGTGGTCGGGTCCCGGCCGGACCACCCGGCGGGGACCAACATCCTGGTGATGGGGTTGGACAGCCGGCTCGACCAGGACGGCAACCCGCTGCCCCAGGCGGTGCTCGACCAGCTGCACGCCGGGGACTCCGCCAACGGCGGCTACAACACGAACGTGCTGATGGTGCTGCACATCCCGGCGTCGAGCGGACACGGCGCGGTGGGGCTCTCCATTCCCCGCGACGACTTCGTGGACCTGCCCGGACACCCCGACGGGGTGCGCAAACAGAAGATCAAGCAGGGCTACGGGCTGGCCAAGGACCAGGCCGAACGGGAACTGCGGGCGCAGGGCGTCACCGACCGGGCCAGGCTGGAGCAGCAGGGCCGGGAGGCCGGCCGCCGAGCCGCGATCGCCGCCGTGGAGCAGCTGCTGGGTCTGCGCATCGACCACTTCGTCGAGGTCACCCTGGTCGGCTTCTACGACCTGGCCCGCGCGCTCGGCTCGGTGACCGTGTGCCTCAACGGGCCCACCCAGGACGGCTACTCCGGGGCCCGGTTCAGCGGCGGCTACCAGCGGCTGGACGCGACCCAGGCGCTGGCCTTCGTCCGGCAACGCCGCGACTACGTGCACCCGGAGCTCAACTTCACCGACCTGGACCGCGCCCGCCGCCAGCAGGCCTTCCTCGCCTCGGTCGCCGACCAGCTCACGTCGGCCGGCGCGATCGCCGACCTGGGGCACCTGATCGACGTGGCCCGCCGCGACCTGGTCCTGGACGACCGGTTCGACCTGCTGGACATGGCCCAACGCCTGCCGGGGCTGCTCGGTGGCGGGATATCGATGACCACGCTGCCCGTCCGTGCGTTCCGGAAGCTCGACGGCCAGGACGTCAACGTGGTCGACCCCGAACAGATCCGGGCCGCGGTGCGCGCGCTCGTCGACCCCGACGACGCGCCCGCCGCGATCCCGCCGACCGGCTCGCGGCCGGCGGCGGCCCCGACCAACACGGTGCGGGTCTCCGGCGTCCCGTGCGTGAAGTAGGGCGGACATGTCACCGGTCGTCTGGTCGCTCGCCGGGAGCACCGCGTTTGTCGGGAGCACGGCGGGCCCCACCCTGCCGCCGCTGACCTGGACCCGGGTGGTGTCGGCCTGGCGGCCGGAACCGGTCGCGCTGGCCGCGGAGTCCGGGCTCGCGCTCGGCTACCTGACCGGGGTCCGGCGGGTCCGGGCGGCCGGCGCCCGCTGGCCGGCCGCCCGGGTCTGGTCCTTCCTGGGCGGCGTCGCCGCGATCGCCGTCGCGGTGCACTCCTTCGTCGGCGTCTACGACGACACCCTCTTCTGGGTACGCGCGGTGCAGAACGTGACGCTGCTGATGGTGGCGCCCATGCTGTTGGCGCTCGGCGCCCCGCTCACCCTGCTCCGGGACCGGCTGCCGGCCCCGGCCCGCCGGGTGTCGTCGCGGCTGCTGCACAGCGGCCCGGCCCGGGCCGTCACCTTTCCCCTGGTGATCACCGTGGTGCTGGTCCTGCCGTTGCCGGTGGTCTACTTCAGCGGCCTGTACGAGCGGAGCCTGCGCGATCCGCTGGTCAGCGGGATGGTCGGCGCCGCGGTCCTGCTGGTGGGGTTCGTCTACTTCTGGTCGCGGCTGCGGGTGGATCCGGTGCCCCGCCGGGACGCCTACGGGGTCACGCTGGCGATCAGCATCGTCGAGGTGATCGGCGACGCGGTGCTGGGCGTGGTGGTGTGGTTGGGGCCGCTCATCGCCGCCGGGTTCTACGCGGCGCTGACCCGGGACTGGGGGCCGGCGTTGCGCACCGACCAGGACCTGGGCGCGGGTGTGCTCTGGGTCGGGGGCGACGTGGTGGGGCTGCCCTTCATCGCGGTGATCGTGCACCGGATGGCCCTGGAGGACGACGAGCGCGCCGCGGCGATCGACCGACGGCTGGATGCGGAGGAACGGTGGCCGGGCGCCGCGGCGGTGCCCGATCCTGAGACGGATCCGCCGGCGCCGGCCCGATTGTGGTGGGAGGACCATCCCGAACTCAGGGACCGGTTTTGACAGCGGTGAATAGGCCGGTGAACAATTCCCGCGCGGGATTCGGTGGGCAATACACGCCCCCGCGATCGGCGACGGGTGACGCCGGGAATCCCGTGGGATCCCCGGCGTCGGATCGGGACGAGGTAACCGGCCCGACTACTCGGCCGGATTCAGGGCTTCTTCGGTGCCGCCGGCTTCGCGGCGACGGCGGGCTTGCGGACCGCCGGGTGCGCAAGCTTCCTCGGCGCGGCGGTCTTGGAGTGCAGCCGGAATACGCCCTTCACCCCGGTGCAGGTGAGTCCGTACCGGGTGTAGTCCGCGGCGTGGGTCTGCTGACACTGCTGGCCGGCCGCGAGGCACTTGCTCACCCCGCCGATCCGACCCTGGGTGAAGCCCTTGTTGCAGGTCCGGTTGGCCGCGGCGGCCGAGGTGGCCGCCGGCTTCGGCTTGGGCTTGGGTTTCGGCGGCGTCGGTGCCGCCGCCGGGTGGGCGTCGCCGGCCAGCGGACCGGCCAGGACGACGGGCTCGAGCGTCGACGACGGCGGGCCGGTCGCGATGGCCGCCGCCGTCAGCACGGTCAGCGCGCAACCCGCCGCGACACCCAGATGGCGAATGGACATGAACTCCTCGTTTCGTCGGTGAGCAACGGTGTGCTGTCCCGTCAAAGGGGGCCGCGACATGATGTCCTGTCGAATGGACGTCGACATCACGCGCTGAGTACGGCGCTCAATGAATTCTCAGTGCGCCAGTTCAATGGGGCTGAGAGTTGGTAAGCGATCTCAGGGCTCGACCGCGTCCGGTGCCCGCGAATTTGCCTTGCGTGCGGGATGATGGGACCGGTACCCAAGCAAACGGCGGCTCCGACGCTCGGGCCGTGCCCCCACGGGTAACTCCACATCCGCGCGGTGCGATGAACCAGTCGTGGAGCGAGGAGCAGTGAACGTGCTGAAGCGTCAGAGGTCGATCCTCGCGTTGTCGGTGGTCGTGGTGCTGGGTATCGCGCTGGCCGTCCTGGCGACCGGCACGCTGGGCCAGAAGCACACCGGCCGACCGCCGACCGTCACCCCGGCGCAGCCGACCCCCGGCACCGGCGCGGGCGTCGACCTGGCCGGCTGGAAGCTGAGCATTCCCGAGGCGAACGACGACGGTGACGCCACGCAGATCCAGCCGGCCACCACCCGGGCCCCCTGGTTGAGTCCCGCCCCCGGTGGCGGCCTGGTGTTCTGGGCGCCGACCTCGGGGGCCACCACGGAGAACTCCGAGCATCCGCGCACGGAGCTGCAGAGCCTCACCACCTTCCCCGCCGGTTCCAGCCGGCACACGCTCACCGCGTCGCTGACGCTGCTGCAGCTGCCGCAGGACGGTCGCGGGATCATCCTCGGCCAGATCCACGGCGCGAACGACATCAGCTCGGTGCCGTACGTGATGTTGCGGGTGCAGGACGGCCGGGTGCGGGTCGTGGTCAAGCAGGTCCAGGACGGGGACGACCTGATCAACTACCCGCTGCTGGACAACATCGGCCTGAACAGCCGGATCGACTACACCATCACGGACAACGGCGACGGCACCATGGGCTTCTCGGCGACCGCCAACGGGCTCACCGCGCAGGCCACGGCGCCGGTGCCCGCCGAGTTCCGCGGCGCCACCGTGCGCTTCCAGGCCGGTGACTACCAGCAGGCCAACGAGTCCGCCGGCGCCCAGGACGGCGGCCGGGTGGTGTTCGACCAGCTGGTGCAGCAGTAGCGTCGGCCGCCCGGGCGCGCCTACGCTGGCGGCCCGAAGGGGGCGGCACATGGACGTGCGGACGCTCAGGTACTTCGTGCTGGTGGCCGAGGAGGGCAGCATCGGCGCGGGCGCCAGGCGGGCGATGGTGGCCCAGCCGGCGGTCTCGGTCGCACTCCGCAAGCTCGAACGCGAGGTCGGCGCACCCCTGCTGGAACGCTCACCGGGTGGCGTGGAGCTGACCGCCGCCGGCCACACCCTGTTCCTGCGGGCCCGTCGGGTGCTGCGGTCGCTGGAGGACGCCCGCGAGGAGGCCCGGCGCGGCGGTGCCGGCCGCGACCCGGTGTTCACCGTCGGGCTGGTCGCGGGCACGGTGTCGGCCGGCGAGCTGACCGGGCCCATCCTGCAGGCCTTCCGCGCCGCCCACCCGGACCTGGAGCTGCGGGTGCGGGAGCTGGACTTCGCCGCGCAGTTCGACGAGGTGCTGCACGGCGGGGTGGACGTCGCCCTCGTGCGCTCGCCCTACGAGCACGACGACCTGGTCATGGAGCCGCTGTTCACCGAGCCGACGGTGCTGGTGGCCAGCCCGGACCATCCGCTGGCCGAAGAGTCCGAGGTCCCGCTGGAGGCGCTCGGGGGCCAGCGGATGCTCGACGTGGTGCGGACGCCGGTGGCCTGGCGGGAGTTCTGGAGCCTGGCCGGGCTGCGCCCCGAGCACGCGGACATCCCCACCCAGGAGGTCGGGCTGATCGGCTACTGCCTGGACATCCTCAAACACGCGACGGTCAGCCCGATGGCGCTGAGCGGCTGGCGGCTCGGCGGGCTGGGCTCGCCGACCGTCCGCTCGGTACGCCTGACCGACGCCCCGCACAGCGTGATCGGGGTCGGACACCGGGCGGCGGGCGGGCGCCCGGAGGTCCGGTCGTTCGTCGACCTCGCCCGGTCGGTGACCGCCGAGATGATCGCCCTGGTGCCCGACGCCGTCCCGATCGCCGGTGTTTCCTCAGGCCAGCGGCCATAACGGATCGGTATTACCCCCCGCCCGCAGAGCCGCTGCACACTCTGGGGCCATGACGGAGCAGCTGGACGTGGATGTCGTGGTGATCGGGGCCGGGTACGTCGGGATCTACGCCGTGCACCGGCTGCGCGACCAGATGGGTCTGCGCGTGCTCGGCTTCGACAGCGCCGGCGACGTCGGCGGCACCTGGTACTGGAACCAGTACCCGGGCGCGCGCTGCGACATCGAGAGCGTGCACTACTCGTACTCGTTCTCCGACGAGCTGCAACGGGAGTGGCGCTGGAGCGAGCGCTACGCCGCGCAGCCGGAGATCCTGGCCTACCTCAACTTCGCGGCGGACAAGTTCGACGTGCGCCGCAGCATCCGGTTCAACACCCGGATCACCTCGATCGAGTGGGACGACGCCGGATCGTTCTGGCGGGTGGGCACCGACGACGGGCGGGTCACCACGACCCGGTTCGTGGTGTCCGGGGCGGGCAACGTGTCGCTGCCGAAGACGCCGGAGTTCCCGGGTATGGACGACTTCCGGGGCGAGGTGTACGCCACCCACCGCTGGCCGCACGAGGGGGTGGACCTGCGGGGCAAGCGGGTCGGGGTGATCGGCACCGGCGCATCCGGGATCCAGCTGATCCCGGTCGTCGCGCCCGACGTCGAGCACCTCACCGTCTTCCAGCGCACCCCCAACTACGCCACCCCGCTGCGCAACCGCCCGGTGTCGGACGACGAGCACGACGAGGTGGTGGCCAACTACCGGCGGATCCGGACCGAGGCCCGGCAGAACTTCATGGGCATCACCGCCGACCCGGCCCGGCCGTGCGCCAAGGACGCCCCGGAGGCGGAGCGGCGCGAGGTCTTCGACCGCTACCACGAGCGGGGCGGCTTCCACCTGCTGATCTCCAGCTACCAGGACGTGCTGTTCGACCCCGAGTCGAACGAGACCCTGGCCCAGTACATCCGGGACCGGATCGCCGAGCGGGTGCACGACCCGGAGGTGGCGCGGCTGCTCACCCCGACCGACCACCCGTACGGCACCAAGCGGGTGCCGATGGAGACGAACTACTTCGAGGCCTTCAACCGGGACAACGTGACGCTGGTCGACGTGCGCTCCCAACCGATCCGGCGGGTCACCGAGACCGGCGTCCAGGTCGGCGACACCGTGCACGAGCTGGACGTGATCGTCTCGGCGATGGGCTTCGACGCGTTCACCGGCGCCCTGCTCGACATGGGCGTGGTGGGCCGGGGCGGGTTGACCCTGCGGGAGAAGTGGGCCGGCGGGCCGCAGACCTACCTGGGTATCGCCGCCCAGGGCTTCCCCAACTTCTTCATGATCACCGGCCCGCAGAGCGCGGTGGCGCTGTACAACAACCCGTCGGCGATCGAGGACCACGTGGAGTTCGCCTCCGACGCGATCAAGTACACCCTCGACCGCGGCCTGGACACCATCGAGGCGACCGCCGGGGCCGAGCGCGAGTGGGTGCGCACCATCGCGGAGATGGCCGACGCGTCGCTGTTCCCCCGGGCGAAGTCCTGGTACATGGGCGCGAACATCCCGGGCAAGCCGGTCTCCCCGATGCTCTACCTCGGCGGGGCTCCCGCCTACCGGCAGGTCTGCGCGGACGTCGTCGAGGGTGGCTACCAGGGCTTCGAGCTGGCCGACGCCTCCGCACTGGTCGGATGAGCGAGGCGTCAGTGTTGAAGCCGGCGGAGCTGGACCCGGACTGGTTCACCGGGACCCTGCGGGAGCGCGGGGTGGACGCCACCGTGGTGCGGGTCGACGTCGAACCGGTCGGCACCGGCCAGCTGGCGGAGACGCTGCGGTTCACCCTCCACTACGCCGGCCGGCCCGGGCCCGGGGCGCCCGCGTCGCTGGTCGGGAAGTTCACCTCGGACAACGACGTGGCCGCCGAGACCGGGCACACGCTGGGGATCTACCGCTCGGAGGTGATGTTCTACCGGGAGCTGAGCGACGGCGCCGGAATCCGGACGCCGAAGGTCTACGCCGCCGAGATCGACGACGACAGCCGGTTCCTGCTGCTCCTGGAGGATCTGGCGCCGGCCCGGGCCGGTAACCAGCTGGACGGGTGCACCCTCGAAGAGGTGCGCCGGGGGCTGGCCGAGGCCGCGCTGCTGCACGCCGCGTACTGGGACGACCACCGGCTGACCGAGCGCGACTGGATGTACGAGCCGGAGGGCGCCCAGGGCTTCTACACCACCGAGTCGATCGAGCGGTCCTGGGCGCACGTGTGCGACACCTACGACGACTGGCTGCCGGCCGACGTGGCCGACGTGTGCGCCCGCTACGTCGCCGGGCACGAGCGGTGGAACCGCCGCCGGGGTCGGCCGCGCTGCCTGACGCACAACGACTTCCGGCCGGACAACATGCTCCTCCCGGCCGACGGCGGCCGGGTCGCGCTGGTCGACTGGCAGACGGTGAGCTTCCTCGAGGCGGGCATGGACGTGGCCTACTTCCTCGGCGGCGCGCTGGACCGGGGCACCCGCCGAGCCGCCGAGTCCGAGCTGCTGCACCGTTACCACGACGACCTGCGGCGGCTCGGCGTCGAGGGCTACCCGTACCCGGAGTTCCACGAGGACTACCGGCACTACACCTACGCCGCGCTCGCGGTGGCGGTCGCGGCGACGTTGCTGGTCAAACGCACCGAACGGGGCGACCGGATGCTGCGGCGGATGATCTGCGACGCCGCCTACCACGTGCTGGACACCGGCGCGCTCGAGCTGCTGGACTGAGGCCTCCGTGCGACTGGCGAAACCGCGGCTGGACATCGGCCTGTTCACCGACGACATCGACGCCCACCGGGAGTTCTGGGGCGGCCGCGCCGGGTTGCGGCTCGACCACGAGCTGACCATCGAGCCCGGCTGGGTGCAGCACCGGTTCGACGCGCACGGCTCGGTGGTGAAGGTCAACCACATCGCCGCCGGGATCCCACCCCGGCCACCGTCCGGGATCACCGGGCTGACCGTGGCCACCGAGGGACAGCCGTGGACGGGGACCCATCCCGGCGGCGACCGGGTGAGCCTGGTCCCGCCCGGCACCGACGGGGTGACCGGTATCGGCATCACCCTGACCAGCGCGGACCCCGACCGGCTGCTCGCCTTCTACCGGGACGGGCTGGAGTTCGAACGGGTCGCGCCGCACACCGTCCGCGCCGGCGACACGCTGCTCACGGTGGCCGAGGGCCCCGGCGGTCACGACGCCGATGACGTGGTCGGACCCGGCTTCCGGTACCTCACGATCCAGGTGTTCGACACGGACGCCGAGATGGCGGCCATCGTCGCGCGCGGCGGCCGGATCGCCCGGGACCCGATCAGCTTCGCCGGGGTCGCCCGGTTCGGTTTCGTCGCCGACCCGGACGGCAACTGGATCGAGATCTCCGCCCGGACCTCGCTCACCGGCATCGAGATCACCGCATGACCCACCCCCTTGAGAACAGGAGCTCGACCATGATCACCGTCAGCGTGCTGTACGCCAACCAGGACGGCGCCACCTTCGACCACGACTACTACCGGGACAAGCACATCCCGATGGTCGCCGAGAAGCTCGGCCCGGTACTGCGCCGCGCGGTCGTCGAGCGCGGCCTGGCCGGCGGCGCCCCCGGCGCCCCGGCCCCCTACGCGGCGCTCTGCCACCTGAGCTTCGACTCCGTCGAGGACTTCCAGCAGGCCTTCGCCCCGCACGCCGAGGCGATCATGGCCGACGTGCCCAACTACACCACGATCCCGCCGACCTTCCAGATCAGCGAGGTCACCTCCGGCTGAGATCCCGCCACCGCTCGGGCGGGGTGCGCCATCATGGTGGCCCCAGCGTCGGGAGGTGGCGGTGTCGGGATGGCGGGCCGGGGCGCTCATCGCGCTGCTGATGCTCACGGTGGTCGCGCTGCGCGGGTACCTGCCCGGGGTGGCCGCGCCGGCCCCGCGTGACTCCCCGGCCGGCGGCGGCTCGCTGGTGGTGGTGCTGCTGCTGGCCGAGAGCGCCGTGCTCGTCGTCCTGCTGGGTGTCCTCGGTCGGCGGCGGCGGGCCCGGCCGGTGGGGGAGCGGGAGGTGCGGCGCGGGCGGCGGCTCACCTGGCGTGAGGTCGCGGTGGCCGCCGCGGTCGTCCTGGTGTGCGTGCTCGTGCTCGCTGCGTCGTTGCTGGTCAGCCGCCCGGCGGAGGAGCCGAACCGGGCGGCGGGATCGACCGGGACGGCCCAGCGGCCGTCGACCGAGCCGGCTCCTCGGCCCGGACAGAACCCCGCCCAGGCGTCCTCCGACACCCCGTTCCTCATCGCGGCCGCCGGGCTGCTGGTCGGGATCGCGGTGCTCGGGGCGGTCGTCCTGGCCCGGTGGCAGGATCCGCCGGCGGCCGAACCGGAGCGGCCCGACGACGATCCGCGACCCCCGCCGGAGGTGTCCGGTCGGCTGGCCCGCGCCGCCGAGCTCGGGCTGGCCGAGGTCAGCGAGCCCGGCCGCGACCCGCGCGCGGCGATCATCGCCTGCTACACGGCGATGGAGCGGGGGCTGGCCGAGGCGCCCGACGCGGCCCCGCTGGCCTCCGACACCCCGTCCCAGGTGCTGGCCCGGGCGATCGACCACGGCGCCCTGGGCTCGCCGGGCGCGGCGCGGCTGGTGGAGCTGTTCACCGAGGCGCGGTTCAGCCCGCACCGGATGACCGAGCGGCACCGCGATTCCGCCGTGGAGTGGCTGGGCGCGGTGCTCGACGACCTGCGGAGCCGGCGGTGACCCGGGCCGTCCGCTGGGGCCTGCCGCTGGTCCTGGCGGTCGAGCTGGTCGCGGTCGTCGGCGACCTGCGCCCGCTGACTCTGGTGTTCGGCGGGGTGGTCGTGGCGATGGTCCTGTACCTGGTGCGCGGTGAACTGGACGAGCGGCCGGGCGACGACGACCCGGACGAGGAACCCGACCACGACCCCGAGGACGCGCTGGCCCAGTGGTTGGCCCGCACCGAGATCCTGATCAGGTGGGCGGACCGGTCCCGAGGGCACTGGGACCAGCACCTGCGTCCGCTGCTGGCCCGGGAGTTCGAGATGGTCACCGGCCTGCGCGGGCGCCGGGACCGGGCGGAGCTGGACGCCACCGGGCGGATGGCCTTCGGTGAGCTGTGGCCCTGGGTCGACCCGTCCGCCGCGTCCTACCCCGACCGCGACCAGCCCGCCCCGGGCCGCGAGGTGCTGGACGAGATCCTCCGACGATTGGTGCGCTTGTGAGTATCCCGCTGAGCGCGACCGCCGAGCGGGCCGACGCGGTGCTCGCCGAGATCGAGCGGGTCGTCGTCGGCCGGCGGGAGGCGTTGCGGCTGATCCTGCTGACCATCCTGGCCGGCGGGCACGTGCTGGTCGAGGACCTGCCCGGGTTGGGCAAGACGCTGATCGCCCGGTCGTTCGCCGCCGCGCTGGGTCTCGACTTCACCCGGGTCCAGTTCACCCCCGACCTGCTACCGGCTGACCTGCTCGGCTCGACCATCTACGACATGTCGTCGGGGAGCTTCGAGTTCCGCCCCGGTCCGGTCTTCACCCACGTGCTGCTGGCCGACGAGATCAACCGGACGCCACCCAAGACCCAGGCCGCCCTGCTCGAGGCGATGGCCGAGGGCCAGGTGAGCATCGACGGCCGGACGCACCCGCTGCCCGAGCCATTCATCGTGCTGGCCACGGACAACCCCATCGAGTACGAGGGCACCTACCCGCTGCCGGAGGCGCAGCTGGACCGGTTCGCGGTGCGGCTGCGGCTGGGCTATCTCGAGGAGTCCGGCGAGGTCGACATGGTGCAGCGGCGGTTGGACCGGGGGTCGGCGCGGCCGACGGTGGGGGCGGTGGTGGACGCGGCCGAGCTGGTGGCGATGCGGGAGTCGGTCGAGCAGGTGTCGGTGCACCCGGACGTGCTGCGCTACGTCGTCGCGATCGCCACCGCGACCCGTAACCACGCCCAGGTCGAGGTCGGCGCCAGCCCGCGCGCCGAGCTCGACCTGGTGCAGATGGCCCGCGCCCGGGCGCTGCTGCTGGGCCGCGACTTCGTCACCCCCGAGGACGTCAAGGCGCTGGCGGTCCCGGCGGTGGCGCACCGGATCAGCCTGCGTCCGGAGATGTGGGTGCGCCGGATCAAGGGCGAGGACGTCGTCGAGGAGCTGCTCGACCAGGTCCCGGTGCCCCGGACACCGGCGCCCCCGTGAGCGGACCGGTCGAGATCCGGTGGCGCCCGTCGGCGTCGGCGCGGGCGTTCGCCACCTGCGCGGGCGCCGCCCTGGTGCTGGCGCTGATCACCGGGCGCTGGCCGCTGATCGGGTTCGCGGCGCCGCTGCTCGGGGTGCTGGCGGCGCTCGGCGGGCGGCGGCCGGACGCCCGGGTCCGGGTCCGGGCCGCGCCGGGGCCGGTCCGGTGCTTCGAGTCCGAGGACGCCCGGTTCGAGGTGACCGTCGAGGCGACGGCGCCGGACGCCGTGCTGGAGTTGCGGGCCGCGCCGGTCGACGGGCTGCGGGCCGAGCTGGAACCACCCCGGACGCTGCGGGTGACCGCGCGGCGGTGGGGGCGCTACCGGGTCCCGGTGGTGGTGGCGGCGGTCAGCCGGTCCGGGTTCTTCGTCGGCGCGGCCACCGTGCCGGTGGGGGATCTGTTCGTGTACCCGCTGGCCGATCCGGCGTCCAGCCGGCTGCCGAAGGTCGAGCTGCCCGACCGGATCGGCACCCACCTCACCCGCCACCGCGGCCCGGGCGTGGAGTACGCCGACATCCGCGGCTACGTGCCCGGCGATCAGCTGCGCACGGTGAACTGGCGGGTCAGCGCCCGGCGCGGCCGGATGCACGTGACCGACCGGCTGACCGACCGCGCCGCCGACGTGGTGGTCCTGCTCGACACCTACCAGCAGGCCCTCGGCCCGGCGACCGAGGCGACCGAGCGGACCGCGCGCGGCGCCACCCAGATCGTCCAGTCCGCGCTGCGGTCCGGCGACCGCGCGGGGATCGTCGCGCTCGGCGGCAACCCCCGCTGGCTCGGCCCGGACATCGGCCGGCGCCAGTTCTACCGGGTGCTCGACACCATCCTCGACGTCGGGGACGGGCACCTGACCACGGCCGGGACGCTCGCGCCCCGCGCCGCCCTGCCGCCGGGCGCGATCGTGGTGGCCTTCTCCACCCTGCTGGCGACCCGGTTCGTGCTGTCGCTGATCGACCTGCGCCGGCGCAAGCACCCGGTGGTGGTCGTCGACGTGCTCCCGGGGTCGCCGTTCGGGACTGACGTCGATCCGTTGGTCGCCGGCTGGTGGCGGCTGGAGCGGTCCCGGATGTACCGGGACCTGGCCGCCGTCGGCGTCGACGTGGTCGGCTGGGGCGAGGACGTCGGCCTGGACCACGCCCTGCACCTGGTGCCCGACCGCACCCGACGGCGGCGGGCCCGATGACGCCGCTGCTGGTGGCCCTGGTGCTGGCCGCGGCGGCGCTCGCCCTGGCCGGCGTGTGGTACCGCCGGGCGGCGCCGGTGGCGGTGCTGGCGAACGCGGCGGCGCTGGCCCTCGGCGACGCGACGGTGCTGGTGACGGTGACGGCCGGGATCGCGGCGGCGGTCTACCTGCTGGGTGTGCACGCGATCGACCGGCCGCCCGGTGTCGTCCCCGTGCCGCCGTCGGCGCTCGCGGCCATGCTGGTGTTCGGCGCGGCGGTGCTGCTGGCCTCGGCGCTGCCGGGCGGGCTGCCCTGGTGGCCGCTGATCGCGCCGGTCACGGTCCTGCTCGGCTACCTGCTCGCGGTGGGCCCGCTCCGCCGGCGCTGATCCCGCCCGCTCCGGCTCCGTCACGTGGTTGACCAACCGACCGGTTGAGATAGAGTGCGCGTTCACTGGAGCGATGCCGGCACGGGTCGACCCGGCGCCCCGCGTCGACCCGACGCCGGGCCGGATGCGCCGCGGTGCGGGCCACGCGGGCGACACGAAGGGGTGCCGATCATGGGCCAGAGGCGCGGTCGGGCGATCGCCATGAGCTCCGACGAGCTGGATGTGTTCCTCGGGGAGGAGCGCACCTGCCGGGTCGCGACGGTCGGGCCCGGCGGTCCGCACGTGACGCCGTTGTGGTTCCTGTGGCACGGCGGCTCGCTGTGGATAACGTCCCTCGTGCGCAGCCAGCGGTGGACCGACCTGCGGCGGGACCCGAGGATCGCGGTAGTCGTCGACGCCGGCGACAGCTACGGCGACCTGCGCGGGGTCGAGGTGCGGGGGGTGGCCGAGCCGGTGGGTGAGGCCCCTCGCACCGGCGCGGAGTGCCCGGAGCTGGACGGCGTGGAGCAGGCCTTCGCCGACAAGTACACCGGCGGCACCATCACCCTGGACGGCAAGCACGCCTGGCTGCGGATCACCCCGGAGTCGCTGGCCAGCTGGGACTTCCGCAAGGTGGCCGGCATCTCGCCCCAGGACCGGGTGTCCCGCTGACTCACGTTCAACCGATCGGTTGAAGACCGGTCCACTCGTTGGCGAAGGGACGGATCGCATGTCGCGTCGAGTCATCCAGTGGGGTACCGGATACACCGGGATGTCCGCACTGCGCTACATCCTGCGCAACCCGGCGCTCGAGCTCGTCGGTCTGCGCTGCTTCACCGACGCCAAGGCGGGTCGGGACGCCGGCGAGATCGCGGGGCTGGATCCGGTGGGCGTCACCGCCACCCGGGACGCGGCCGAGCTGGTCGGGCTGGGCGCGGACTGCGTGCTCTACATGCCCGCCGACCCCGAGTTCGGTGACATCACCACGCCGGGCACGCGGGCCCACGAGCTGTTCCTGGCGCTCGTGCCGATCCTGGAGAGCGGCACGAACGTCGTGTCGATCCTGACCTCGCAGGTCGGGCCGCAGTTCCTCGGCCCCGCCGGGCGGGAGCTGGTCGACCGGTTGTCGGCGGCCTGTACCGCGGGCGGGTCCACCTTCTTCGGCACCGGCTTCGAGCCGGGGTTCATGGCCGACGTCCTGCCGCTGTGCCTGGCCAGCAGCTGCGCCGAGGTCCGCTCGATCAAGGCCTACGAGATCCTCGACTACTCGGACTACGACGCCCTGGAGTCGCTCCAGTCGGTCGGGCTGTGCGTCCGGCCGGAGCAGCTGGCCGGGCAGTCCCCGGATGCGCTGCTGAACATCTGGGGCTCCGTGCCGCGCTACGTGGCCCGGGGGATCGGCGCGACGCTCGACGACGTCCGCCTCACCGTCGACTTCCGGGTCGCGCCGGAGACGTTCACCACCCACCGCGGGATCGTCGTCGAGCAGGGGATGCTCGCGGCGCTGCGGTTCGCGGTCGAAGGTGTGGTCGAGGGTGAACCGGTGATCTCGGTGGAGCACGTCAACCGGATGCGCGACGACCTGGCCCCGGAGTGGCCGACCCTCGAACCGGGCGGCGGCTACCGCATCGAGATCGAAGGGTCGAACCCGGTGCACGCCGACTTCCACCTGTCCTTGCCGGGCGGCTCGGGGCACAGCTTCGGCGACGCCATGGCGGCCACTGCGGCCCGGGCGGTGAACTCGGTCGAGGCGGTCTGCCGGGCGTCACCGGGGGTGAAGACGTTCTTCGACCTGCCGATGGTCACCGGGGTGCACAGCTTCCGGCCGCCGTCCGCTTGGCGCTGACCCGCGCCGGACCTCCCGGACATCCCCCGATCCGACGCCGGCCACTCGAACCGCGCTCACTCGAACCGCGCTCACTCGAACCGCAGCGCCTCGATCGGGCGCAGCCGGGCGGCCCGGAAAGCCGGATAGGTGCCGGCCGCGATGCCGATCACCAGGCTGACCAGGAACGCGGTGACCACCGGTCCGACGGTGATGATCGGGGCCGGGAAGGTCGACAGGGCCGCCATCGAACGCCCACCGCCGCCGTGCCCACCGCCACCGCCGTGCCCGCCTCCACCGTGCCCGCCGGCGGCTGGCCCGGCCGCCGCCGTCGCCGCCCCGCCCCCACCGCCGCCGTGACCGCCGAGGTGGACGCCGTGCGCGATGAGGAACTGCGCACCCAGGCACAGGCCCAGGCCCAGCACGATGCCGGCGATCCCGCCCAGCCCGGTCAGCGTCACCGCCTCGGTGAGGAACTGCTTCAGGATCGCCCGCCGGGGCGCCCCGATCGCCTTGCGGATGCCGATCTCCCGGGTCCGCTCGGTCACCGAGACCAGCATGATGTTGGCGACGCCGATCCCGCCGACGATCAGCGAGATCGCCGCGATCGCGGCGGTGAACAGGGTCAGGAAGCTGATGAACTGGCCGCGCTGGGTCAGCAGGTTGGCGTACGAGCGGACGTTGTAGTCGCGGAAGTTGACCGCCTTGATGTGGTGCTGCCGGTCCAGCACGGTGTCGATCTCGTCGATGGCGGCGTCCACGTCGTCGGCGCTGGTCGCCCGGATCAGCACCTGGCTGACCTGGCCGGCCTGCTTGCCGACCACGTAGGCCCGGGCGGTGTCGAACGGCACGAGCGCGACGTTGTCGTTCTGCCCGTCGGCGGCCAGCACACCGATCACGGTGAACGGGGTGTGGTTGATCCGGACGACCGTCCCCAGCGTGCGCCTCGGCGGGACGTTCGGCCCGAACAGCAGGCCGACCGCGTCCGGCCCGAGCACCACCTTCTTGGCGTCGCTGCCGGCGTCCTGGGCGCTGAACCAGGTCCCGGCGTCGATCGAGCGGTCGGCGATGCCCAGGTAGTCCTCGGTGACGCCGATCAGGCTGGCGTTCTCCGTGGACTGGCCCTGGGTGAGGGTGGCGTTGCCGGTCATCGTCGGGGTGACCGAGGCCAGGTCGGGGGCGTCGTTGCGGTCCCGCAGCGCCTGCACGTCCTGGTCGGTGACCGGCCGGGCGACGCCGCCCGCCGGGACCGCGTTCGGCGCGGAGGTCACGGTGATCTGGTTGGCCAGCTGGCTGAACTGCTGGTCGAAGCCCGCCTGCATGCCGTTGCCCAACGCGACCAGGGTGATCACCGCCGCGACCCCGATGATGATGCCCAGGGTGGTCAGCAGGGACCGGAGCCGGTTGCTCTGCAGGCTGTGCAGCGCCGACGACAGGGTCTCGCGCAGGTTCATGATCCGCCCTCCGCCCGCCGGGGACTCCGCCGGGATCTCCGCCGGGGACGACGATGAACCTGCACCCTTACCGGAACCTGGGAAAGCGGCCGCCCGGTCCGGTTCTTCAGCAAACCTTCAGTCCGGCTCCGGAAGCTGAGAACCGGCCGGACTTCTTGGGATTCCCGTAGGAACCGTCCCTACGGTGACGGCGCCGACTCCCCGGCCCTGTCGTCACCTTGGAGGCACGATGGACCCCCGTACCGTCCGGACCCGTGTTCTGGCCCTCCCGCTGGCCGCCCTCGCGGTCGTCGGCCTCGCCGCCTGCGGCGGAGGGAGGTCCGCCGAGCGGGCCGCCTACGCCCAGTGCATGAGCCAGCACGGCGTCACCCTGCCCGACCGCGACCACCGGCCCAGCACCGCGCCCGGCGCCCCCCGCCGGGACCCGAACACCGCGCCGCCCGGGGTGGACCAGAACGCGTGGACCACCGCGCGGGCCGCCTGCGCCGCCCAGGCCCCGAAGCACCCGGCCGACTCGGGCGGCTGACCGGGTCCCGGTGCGCCGATCGACCCCGTGTCGGATGATGTACGAGCACTCGCTATCCGACAGATCGGAGCCGATGATGTCCCAACGCCCCCCGCTGCCCCCGTTCACGTGCGAGACCGCCCGCAAGAAGGTGCAGGCCGCCGAGGACGCGTGGAACTCCCGGGACCCGGTGCGGGTGTCGCTGGCCTACAGCGAGGACTCGGTGTGGCGCAACCGGGACCGCTTCGTCCGCGGCCGCGCGGAGATCGTCACGTTCCTCACCGAGAAGTGGGAGCGCGAGCTGGACTACGCGCTGCGCAAGTCGCTGTGGACCTTCGCCGGGAACCGCATCGCGGTGCGCTTCCAGTACGAGTGCCATGACGCCGCCGGTACCTGGTACCGCAGCTACGGCAACGAGAACTGGGAGTTCGACGACGACGGGCTGATGGTCCGGCGGGAGGCGAGCATCAACGACCTGGTGATCGACGAGTCGGACCGGCGGATCTTCGGGCCGCGCACCGAGCAGGACGCCGATCTGGAGATCCCGCTGCACTGATCGGGGCTCCTGCGTGTCACCCGGATGGCCGAACCCGATGATCGTCGGCCTCGTTACCTGAGCAACGGACTCGGGTAGGGGGGTGGCGTCCGTGCGACGTCGGGGATCGGTCGCGCTGGTCGCGCTGCTGGTGACGATCATGACGGCGGCGGGAGCGGGCACGGCGGCCGCCGACCCGCTTCCGGTGCCGCCGGTCCCGGTGCCGCCGGCCGGGCTGCTCGGCCCGCCCGGGCCGATCCCCGCGCTGCCGCTCCCCGGGGCGCCGCTGCCGCCGGACCAGGACCCGTTCTACCGGGCGCCGGCCGACCTCGACGACGCGAAGCCCGGCGACGTGCTGCGCTCCCGCCAGGTCGCCGCGCTGAGCCTCACCGCGCTGACCGGGATCCGCACCTACCAGCTGCTCTACCGCAGCACCGACGCGAGCGGCGGACCGATCGCCACCGTCGCCACCCTGCTGCTGCCCAACGCGCCGGCCCCCGGCCCGCGCCGGCTGGTCTCCTACCACCCCGCGCAGGACAGCCTGACCACCCGCTGCGCCCCGTCCTACACCCTGCGCACCAACTCCGGCTCCACCCAGCCGCTCGAGTCCGGGGCCATCGCCGGGCTGCTCGGTCGGGGCTGGAACGTGGTGGTGCCCGATTACCAGGGCCCGAAGTCGCACTTCACCGTCGGCCGGCTGGAGGGACGGGCCGCGCTGGACGCCGTCCGGGCGGCGGAGCGGTTCGGCCCGGGCGGGCTGGACGGGGAGCGGACCAAGGTCGGCATGATGGGCTACTCGGGCGGCTCCATCCCCACCACCTGGGCGAACGCCCTGGCCAAGGACTACGCCCCGGAGATCGACCTGGTCGGGATCGCGGCCGGCGGCGTACCCGCCAACCTCCAGGACAACCTGGCCTCGATCGACGGCTCGGCGTTCTTCAGCGCCATCCTGCTGGCCAGCGTCGGCATCGACCGCGCCTACCCGGACCTCGACCTGGACTCGCTGCTCAACGACCGGGGCCGCGCCCTGGCCGCGGGCCTGGGGCGGGACGCCTACGGTTGCGCGGCCGGCCTGACCGTCGCCCCGTACGGCCGGATCTCCCAGTACACCCGCTACCGCGACGCGGCCGACCTGCTGGCCGAGCCCCGGATCGCCAAGGCGCTCGACAAGCTCAACCTCATCGAGGGCCCCCGCTTCAGCGCCCCCTCGTACCTCTACCACGAGATCAACGACGAGATCCTGATCATCAAACCGGTCGATGAGCTGGTGGCGGAGCAGTGCCGCGGCGGGGCCACCGTCCAGTACGTCCGGTCACCGGTGGGCGAGCACATCAGCGGGGCCGGGGCGTACCTGGGCCCGGGCATGCAGTACCTGGCCGACCGGTTCGCCGGCCGGGACGCGCCCAGCACCTGCCCGGTGGACTGAGCGCTCTTGACGCGCCTGGTCCGATGCTCTAGTTGTGGGCACTGACCCGTCCGCGTCGCCCCGACGAAAGGCTCCCATGGCCGCCTACCTCGTGTTCCACAACGTCGTCCACGACGAAGCGGCGGTCGACGCCTACGTGCCCAAGGCGGTCGCGTCGATGGAGCCCTACGGGGCCGAGATCATCGTCGTGGACGGTAGCTCGAAGGTCATCGAGGGCAGCACCGACCTACCCCGCACGGTCATCATCAAGTTCGAGTCCCGGGACCGCGCCGAGGCCTGGTACAACTCCGCCGAGTACCAGGCGATTCTGTCCGAGCGACTGAACGCGAGCGAGGGGTTCGCCGTGCTGGTCGACGGGTTCGAACCCGGCTGATCCCCGCCGGGCGGTCGCTGCTCAGCCGAGGGTGAAGGGGTCGCGGGTGCCGCCGGTGAGCTCCACCCAGACCGACTTGTTCTCGGTGTACTCGTCGATCGCGGCCGCGCCGTTCTCCCGGCCCAGGCCGCTGGCGCCGTAGCCGCCGAACGGGACCGACGGGGAGACCACCCGGTACGCGTTGATCCAGACGGTGCCGGCGCGGATCTTCGCGGCGACCCGGTGGGCGCGGTGCACGTCCTTGGTCCACACCGCGCCGGCCAGGCCGTACGGGGTGTCGTTGGCGAGTTTCACCGCTTCCTCCTCGTCGGTGAAGGTGACCGCCGAGAGCACCGGGCCGAACACCTCCTCGCGGAACACGGTGTCGTCCGGCTTGACCGCCAGCACGGTGGGCTGGACGAAGTAGCCGCCCAGGGACTCCTCGGCGGCGCCGCCGTACCCGACGACCGCGCCCTCCGCCCGGGCGGTGTCCAGGTAGCCCAGGACCTTGCGGTACTGCGGCTCGTTGGCCACCGGGCCCATCTCGGTGTCCGGGTCGTTCGGGTCGCCCAGCTTGATCCGGGCCGCCCGCTCGGCCACCAGGCGGACCAGCTCGTCGTGCACGTCGGCGTGCGCGATCAGCCGGGACCCGGCCATGCAGGTCTGCCCGGTGGCCGCGAACACGCCGGCGACCAGGCCGTTCGCGGCGGCCTCCAGGTCGGCGTCCGGGAACACCACCTGCGGGGACTTGCCGCCCAGCTCCAGGGTGACCTTGTTCAGGTTCTCGGCGGCCGCGCGGGCGACGGCCCGACCGGTGGCCGTGGAGCCGGTGAAGGCCACCTTGTCCACCCCGGGGTGCGCGGCCAGCGCGGCGCCGGTCTCCCGGGACAGCCCGGTGACCACGTTGACCACTCCGGGCGGGAACCCGGCCCGCTCGATCAGCTCGGCGAACCCCAGGGTGGAGGCCGGCGCGTGCTCGGACGGCTTGATCACGATCGTGCAGCCCGCCGCCAGGGCCGGCGCCAGCTTCCAGGTCATCAGCAGCAGCGGGGAGTTCCACGGGGTGATCGCGGCGACCACCCCGACCGGTTCGCGGCGGGTGTAGACCAGGTAGTTCGGGTTGGGGGTGGGGATCTGCCGGCCCTCGAGGGTCGCGGCCAGCCCGGCGTAGTAGTGGTACCAGCCGCCCAGGCCGTTGAGCTGGCCGATCATCTCCCGGTACAGCTTGCCGGAGTCGTTGACCTCCAGCCGGGCCAGCCGCTCGGCGTTCTCGCCGATCAGGTCGCCCAGCCGGCGCAGCAGGGAGGCCCGGGCGAACCCGGTCATGGCGCCCCACTCGCCGTCCAGCGCCGACCGGGCGGCGGACACCGCGGCGTCCACGTCCTCCGGGCCACCGTCCGGGATCTCCGCCCACGGCTGCCCGGTGTACGGGTTCTCCGAGGAGAACGTCCGCCCGGACAGCGCTCCGACCGGCTTGCCGCCGATCAACATCGAGAACTTCTCCAGCTCCGCCACGGCTGTCCTCCTCGACGTCCCCCGCACCCCGACCCTAGGCTGCCGTTCCGGCACCCACAACGGATACGGCTGTCGGGAGGACGAACGTTGGGCGACGTGCTCACCGAGCGGCGCGGACCGGTACTGCTGATCACGCTGAACCGGCCGCACCGGGCCAACGCGATCGCCGGCACGGTGCTGCGGGACCTGCTGGCCGCCTTCGAGGACGCCGACGCCGACGACGACGTCCGGGCGATCGTCACCACCGGGGCCGGGGCGACGTTCAGCGTCGGGGCGGACCTGGACGACGTCGACTCGGTGATCGGCGGCGGTGACCCCGTCGAACCGGCGGACCTGCTCAACGACGGGGTGCTCGGCGGGGACAAGGGCACCGGCGTGCCCAGCCGGGACCGTAGAAGACTCGAGCACCTGGGCATCGGCCGCTGGACGTTGCGGATGGCGGCGGTGACCACGCCGACGGTGGCCGCGCTGAACGGCGCCACCGGGGGCGGCGGGCTGGCCCTCGCGGTGCTGCACGACTTCCGGATCGCCGCCGCCGGCGCCCGGCTCACCCCGGGGTTCCTCGGGGTCGGGGTGGCCCCGGAGATGGGCCTGACCTACTTCCTGCCCCGGCTGGTCGGCTGGCAGCAGGCCAACCGGCTGCTGCTGCGCAACCCGGTGCTCGCCGCGCCGGACGCGGAGCGGATCGGGCTGGTCGACGAGGTGGTGCCGGACGGGGCGGTGCTGGACGAGGCGCTGCGGCTGGCCGGCGAGCTGGCCGAGCTGCCGAGCCTCGCGTTGCGGTCCACCAAACGGCTGCTCCGCACGGCCGCCGACAACACCCTCGAGCAGCAGCTGGAGGCGGAGTACCACCACCAGCTGATGCTCTTCGGGCTGCCGGAGACGCGCGACGCCCTCGAACGGCTCCAGGCCCGGCTACGCCGCCCCTGACCGGCCCGTTCCGATCCGGCTCAGCCGGTCGCGACCCGGCCGGTCCGGCTCAGCCGGCGGCCTCGGCGTAGCGACGCGACCGGGCCGCCGCGGCGCGCACGCTGGCGGCGTCGCCGGGGGTGCCGTCCGGCTCGTCGAAGCTCCCGTAGAGCCCGGCGTAGGCGGCGGTGTCCCGCTGGGTGCGCCAGCCCTCGGCCAGCGGGCCCAGGTCGACGGTGTCGTACCCGATGGCGTCGAGGAACGCGGTGACCTCCGCCTTCGCCCGGTCGTCGTCACCGGCGACGGCCAGCGCGCTCCGGTCCGCCGAGCCCGTGGGTCGCCCGAGCGCGCCGAGATGGCGGAAGTAGATGTTGTTGAAGCCCTTGACCACGCGCGCGCTGCCCAGGTGGGCCTGGAGCAGCTCGGCGGTCGTGGTCGACTCGTCGTCCAGCTCCGCGATCCGCCCGTCACGCTCGGGGTAGTAGTTGTTGGTGTCGATCACGACCTTGCCGGCGAGCGGCTCGGCCGGCACCGCCCGGTAGGCGTGCAGCGGGACGCTGACCACGACGATGTCGCCGGCCTCGGCGGCCTCGGCGGCGGTGGCCGCCCGGGCCCGGGGGCCGATCTCGGCGGCCAACTCCCGGAGGGTCTCCGGCCCCCGGGAGTTGCTGAGCACGACGTCGTATCCGGCGTTCGCGGCCAGGCGGGCCACGGTGCCGCCGATGTTGCCGCTGCCGATGAATCCGATGGTTGTCATGGCCGCCTCAACCCATCGACCAGCTCAAGAATTCCGGGCTCTCAGCCGGCCGGGCTCACGGGGTCAGGCACTCGTCCTCGTTGGCGCGCAGGTAGGTCCGGGCGACCGCCAGGTACCGCTCCAGGTCGGCGTGCGGCACCCGCTCGGACAGGAAGTTCAGCAGGTCGAAGGAGTGCCGGACCAGCTCCGGGCTGGACAGGCCGTCGACGAAGCGGCTCTCCCGGAACGCCCGGATCTTCAGCTGCAGGTCGAGCAGGAACGAGTCCGGCCGCTTGAGCGGCGCGAACGGGGGGCGGCCGGTCGACTCGACCGCCTCGCTCCACTGGTGCTCGACGGCGCCGGCGGTCAGGAACGCGATGTAGTTCACGTACGCGTCGAACCGCTTCCGGTGCCGGGGGTGGTCGGCGACGAATCCGGGTTTCAGCTTGTCGGTCCACGCCTTGGCGGCATCGGTGAACCCGAGACGTCGGTGCCCTGCGCTGGAGGGCATGAAGACCACCCATCCTCCGGGGACTGGACCGTGGCTGAGGCGTCAGTGCCGGTGAGGGAACGAAGATACCCGGTGCTCGATCACCGCGTGATCGGTGGCCCGAATTGGGTTGCTCTCAGTGATTTCTCAGTAACGGTGCGTGGTCAAACGGCCCGCCGGTGGGAGGATCCGTCGTATGCAGAACGGAGTATCGGGTCACCCCGGATGGGGGCTCGCGGAGGCCACCCGCGAGCTGCTGGAGACCGCCGACGCGGCCGAGATCGCGCGGCGGGACCGTCAGGTGAACCGTGCGATCACCGCCTTCCTCGCCCGGCCCGCCGGATCCGCGCAGCTGGACGAGGCCCTGGCCGACCAGCGGATCATCCTCGCGCACCACTTCGGGGTCCCCGAGGACTACTTCACCGATCCGGGCGTCGGTGCGCCGGTCGCCGAGCGGCGCCGGCACCCCGCCCCGGCGTCGCCCGCCGCGCCGCTCCCGCCGTCCACGACGGCCGCCGATCCGGTCGTTCCGCAACCCCGGCGACGGGTGGGGGTGGCCGCGCTGGCGGTCGGCGTCCTGGCCGGTGCCGCGGTCGGGGGAGCGGCGGGCTACCAGGTCGGGGTCGGGGCCGCCCGGCCCGGGACGACCGTCGCCGCGCCGGCGAACGCGGCCGCGATCGACCACTCCGCACCGGATCACGCCCCGGCCGGGTCGGCCGCACCGTCGCTCCGGGCCGCGCCGACCGGTCCGGCCGGTCCGGCCGTCGAGGGGGCTCCGGCCGGTGTGGTGCAGGTGCGGGTGCAGTCCGGCACGGCGGCGGCCACCGGGTCCGGGGTCGTGCTCCGGGACGGCCTGCTGCTGACCGACGACCACCTGTTCGCCCACCCCGGACCGGTCGCCGTCCAGCTCCGGGACGGTGCCGTCCGGCCCGCGCACCTGGTCGGGCGCGATCCGGTCGCCGGTATCGCCGTGCTCGCCGCCGACCCCGCCGGCCTGGTTCCGGCCGCGCTCGGCAACTCGGACGCGGTCCGGGTGGGCCAGCACGTGCGCGCCGTCGGCTGGGCGCACGACCACCCGCTGACCGATCGGACCGTCCGCGGGGTCAACCGGCCGGCCGCGCCCGCCCCCGCCCACCCGGCCGCCGTCGCCCCGATGATCGAGACGGACGCAGCGGGCACCGGGCCGCTGCTCGACGCCCGGGGCGCGGTGATCGGCGTCGGCACGGTCGCCCCCGCGCCCCCCGGGACCGGGTACGCGATCCCGATCAACCAGGCCGTCCGGGCCGCCGACCGGCTGATCACCGCGAACCGGGCCGCCCGCCCCGTCCCGCCGCGACCCGCCGCCCATGCCCACGCGGCGGTCCCGGGGGTGGCCCCGGCGGTCGGTCACCCCGTGCCGTAGCCGGTCACCGGGTGAGGACCTCCGCCCCGTCCTCGGTGATGGCGATGGTGTGCTCGCTGTGCGCCGTCCGGCAACCCGTGGCGCTGCGCAGCGTCCACCCGTCGGGGTCGGTGACCAGCTCGGCGGTGTCCGCCATGACCCATGGCTCCAGGGCGAGCAGCAGCCCGGGGCGCAGCCGGTAGCCCCGGCCGGGCCGTCCGGTGTTGGCCACGTGCGGGTCCTGGTGCATCGTCGTGCCGATGCCGTGCCCGCCGAACTCGGTGTTGATCGGGTACCCGGCCGCGCCGAGGACGCCGCCGATGGCGTGCGAGATGTCCCCGATCCGGGCCCCGGGCCCGGCGGCGGCGATCCCGGCGCTCAGCGCGCGTTCGGTGGCGTCGATCAGCGCCGCGTTCTCCGGCGGCCCGGACCCGCCCACGACGAAGCTGACGGCGGCGTCGGCGGTCACCCCGCCGAGGGAGACCGCGAGGTCGAGGGTCAGCAGGTCCCCGTCGGCCAGCCGGTAGTCGTGCGGCAGGCCGTGCAGCACCGCGTCGTTGACCGCCGTGCAGATGTAGTGCCCGAACGGCCCGCGCCCGAAGGACGGCGCGTAGTCGACGTAGCAGGACTCCGCGCCGGCCTCGCGGATCATGGCCGCGGTCCACTGGTCGATGTCCAGCAGGTTCGTCCCGACGGTGGCGCGGTGCCGCATCGTCCGCAGGATCTCCGCGACCAGGGCGCCGGTGTCGCGGGCCCGGGCCACCTGGTCGGGACTCAGGATCTCGATCACGCCAATAACTATACCGGTACTATCATTGGGTCCATGGTCAGGTTGCCGCTCACTCCCGCCGAGGTCGAGCGCGGGCAGCGCCTCGGGGTCCTGCTGCGGCGGGCCCGGGGGGAGCGCTCGATGCTCCGGGTGGCGCTCGAGGCGGGGGTCTCCCCGGAGACGCTGCGCAAGATCGAGTCGGGCCGGGTGGCCACCCCGGCCTTCCCGACCATCGCGGCGATCGCCGACGTGCTCGGCCTGTCCCTGGACGCGGTGTGGGGCGAGATCAGCGGCTCAGATCGTCCGGTGGTCCTTGACGCGCTGCAGCTTGCCGAGTGAGCGCTCCAGCGTGTCCGGATCGACGACGTCGCAGGTCACGCTCACCCCGATGGTGTCCTTCACCGCCTTGACCAGCTCGGCGCCGGCCGCCGCGCGCCGGTCCGCCGGAGTGTCCGGGCGGGCCTCCACCCGGACGGCCAGGGCGTCCATCCGGCCCTCGGTGGTGAGCTCGAGCTGGAAGTGCGGCGCGAACCCGGGGGTGCGCAGCACGATCTCCTCGATCTGGGTCGGGAACAGGTTCACCCCGCGCAGGATGATCATGTCGTCGGAGCGCCCGGTGATCTTCCGCATCCGCCGCATGGACGGCCGCGCGGTGCCGGGCAACAGCGCGGTGAGGTCGCGGGTCCGGTAGCGGATGACCGGCAGCGCCCGCTTGGTCAGCGAGGTGAAGACCAGCTCGCCCTCCTCGCCGTCGGCCAGCACCGTGCCGTCGATCGGGTCGATGACCTCGGGCAGGAAGTGGTCCTCCCAGATGTGCAGGCCGTCCTTGGTCTCTACGCACTCACTCGCCACGCCCGGGCCCATCACCTCGGAGAGCCCGTAGATGTCCACCGCGTGCATGCCCGTGCGCTCCTCGATCTCGGCGCGCATCTGCTCGGTCCAGGGCTCGGCGCCGAAGATGCCGACCCGCAGCGACGTCGACCGCGGATCGACGCCCTGGCGCTCGAACTCGTCCAGCAGGGCCAGCATGTAGCTGGGCGTCAGCATGATCACCTGCGGCTCGAAGTCCCGGATCAGCTGGACCTGCCGGGGCGTCATGCCCCCGGAGACCGGGATGGCCATGGCGCCCAGCTTCTCGATCCCGTAGTGCGCGCCGAGCCCGCCGGTGAACAGGCCGTAGCCGTAGGCGTTGTGCACCCGGTCGCCGGCGCGCCCGCCGGCGGCCCGGATGGACCGGGCGACCAGGCCGGCCCAGGTGTCGATGTCCCCGGCGGTGTAGCCGACCACCGTCGGCCGGCCGGTGGTGCCGGAGGAGGCGTGCACCCGCACGACCTCGGACTGCGGCACCGCGAACAGGCCGAAGGGGTAGTTCTCCCGCAGGTCGGCCTTGCCGGTGGTCGGGAACCGGGCGATGTCGGCCAGCTCGCGGCAGTCGTCGGGGTGCACGCCGGCCGCGTCGAAGGTCTGGCGGTAGTGCGGGACGTTGTCGTAGGCGTGCCGCAGCGTCCACCGCAGGCGCTCGAGCTGCAGCGCGCGGAGCTCGTCGAGGCTCATCCGCTCGGCCGGGTCCAGCAGGTCCGGCCCGGGAGCGTCGCCCAGTCGCCGCGCGGTACCGGTCGGGGAGGGGGAAGTGGCCACCACCACATCCGATCAGTTGAATTGAACGATCGTTCGGTTGCCTGGGAGGCTAGCATGGCCCGATGAGTACCGACAGGGGTGACGCGGCCGCCGACGTCCAACCGGCGGTTCTGGTGGCCGCCGACGAGCAGGATCCGGCCGTGGCGATCGTGACGTTGAACCGGCCGGACCGGCGGAACGCGTTGACTCGAGAGCTGAAAGAGTCCCTGGTCCAAGCGCTGGAATCGGTGGGCGCGGACGACGCCGTCCGGGCCGTGGTGCTGACCGGGACCGGCAAGGCCTTCTGCGTCGGTCAGGATCTCGGCGAGCACGCCGAGTCCCTGCGCGCCGACCCCGCCTCGGCCTTCGACACGGTGCAGCGGCACTACAACCCGATCGTTCGGTTGCTGGCCGGCATGCCGAAGCCGGTCGTCGCCGCGATCAACGGCACGGCGGTCGGCGCCGGCCTGGGCTTCGCGCTGGCCTGCGACCTGCGGATCGCCGCCGAGTCGGCCACCTTCGCCACCGCCTTCGCGGCCATCGGGCTGACGGCGGACTCCGGCCTGTCGGCCAGCCTGGCGCACGCGGTCGGCGCGGCCCGGGCGAGCGAGCTGCTGCTGCTCGGTGAGGCGTTCGACGCGCCGACGGCGCTCGGCTACGGCCTGCTCCGGGCGGTCGTCCCGGTCGACGAGGTGCTTCCGGCGAGCCTGGAGCTGGCCCGGAAGCTGGCCGCCGGGCCGACCCGGGCGTACGCCGAGATCAAGCAGGCCGTCGCGTTCGGCATGGTGTCGCCGCTGGAGGCGGTGCTGGCCGGCGAGGGGGAGGGGCAGGCCCGGCTCGGTCTCACCCGCGACCACCAGCAGGCAGTGGAGGCGTTCCTGGCCAAGCGCCGCCCGGATTTCGAGGGCATGTGACGACGTCGCGCCGGGTGCGCGGAGGGTCGGGCGGCCGGCCCGCCTACGACGTCCAGTCGCTGCTGGCCGTGGCGGTGGGGGAGTTCAACACCCGCGGCTACGACGCGACCTCGATGGAGGACCTGTCGCGCGCCGCCGGGATCACCAAGTCGTCGTTCTACCACCACGTCAGCGGCAAGGAGGAGCTGCTCCGGGCCGCGTTGCAGCGGGCCCTGGACGGCCTGTTCGGCATCCTCGACGAGCCGGAGTCGCAGGTCGGCCCGGCGTCCGACCGGCTGCGGCACATCATCGGCCGGCAGGTCGAGGTGCTCACCGGGGACCTGCCCTACGTCACGCTGCTGCTGCGGGTGCGGGGCAACACCGAGGTCGAGCGCTGGGCGCTGGCCCGGCGCCGGGCCTTCGACGCGACCATCGCCTCGCTGGTGGCCGAGGCGGTCGAGGACGGGGACGTGCGGGCGGGGGTGGACCCCTGGCTGGCCGCGCGGTTGCTGTCCGGCACGGTCAACTCCATCATCGAGTGGTACCGGCCCGGGCGGCCTGGCCTGGAGAAGCTGCCGGACCACGTCGTCCGGATGGTCACCGAGGGGATCATCCCGCCGCCCGGCTGACCCGCGCTTGCGATCACGGCCGACCGTCCGGCATCATTGGACGAACGAACATTCGGTTTGGAGAGTTCGCATGACCACCACCGACGAGCGATCACAACCCACGTTCGAGGAGCAGTTCCAGGCCACGCTGGACGCCGACCAGCGCATCGAGCCGAGGGACTGGATGCCCGACGCATACCGCAAGACGCTGATCCGGCAGATCGCCCAGCACGCGCACTCCGAGATCATCGGCATGCAGCCCGAGGGCAACTGGATCACCCGGGCGCCGTCGCTGCGCCGCAAGGCCATCCTGCTGGCCAAGGTGCAGGACGAGGCCGGGCACGGGATGTACCTCTACGCGGCGGCCGAGACCCTCGGGGTGGACCGCGAGGAGCTCACCGAGAAGCTGATCGACGCGCGGCAGAAGTACTCCTCGATCTTCAACTACCCGACGCTGAGCTACGCCGACGTCGGGGTGATCGGCTGGCTGGTGGACGGCGCCGCGATCTGCAACCAGGTGCCGCTGTGCCGGTGCTCGTACGGGCCCTACGCCCGGGCGATGGTCCGGATCTGCAAGGAGGAGTCGTTCCACCAGCGGCAGGGCTACGAGCTGCTGCTGGCCATGGCGAACGGCACCGACGCGCAGCGGGCCATGGTGCAGGAGTCGGTGGACCGCTGGTGGTGGCCGTCGCTGATGATGTTCGGCCCGGCCGACGGCGACTCCCCGAACACCCACCAGTCGATGGCCTGGGGGATCAAGCGGCACACCAATGACGAGCTGCGGCAGCGGTTCGTGGACATGTCCGTGCCGCAGGCCGCCGCGCTCGGGGTCACCCTGCCCGACCCCGACCTGCGGTGGAACGAAGATCGCCAGGCGCACGACTTCGGCGAGCCGGACTGGACCGAGTTCGCGGCGGTGATCAAGGGATCCGGGCCGGCCAACGCCCAGCGGCTGGCGCACCGGCGGCGGGCGCACGAGAACGGCGCCTGGGTGCGCGAGGCGGCCCGGGCGTACGCCGACAAGCGGGCCGAGGAGGCACGAGCATGACCGAGCGTCGGGACTGGCCGCTGTACGAGGTGTTCGTCCGGGGCAAGCGCGGGCTCAACCACGTGCACGTCGGGTCGCTGCACGCCGCCGACGCGGAGATGGCGCTGCACAACGCCCGCGACCTCTACACCCGCCGCAACGAGGGCGTGAGCATCTGGGTGGTCCGGGCCGAGGACATCACCGCGTCCAGCCCGCAGGAGAAGGACCCGTTCTTCGCCCCGTCCGGCGACAAGGTGTACCGGCACCCGACGTTCTACGCGATCCCGGACGAGGTGCCGCACCTGTGAACGAGGTCAATGCCTACCAGTCGCTGGCCGAGACCACCGACCAGGACGACCCGCACTGGGCCTTCGGCACCGGGTTCGAGGACGTCCAGGCCGAGATCACCGCGCCGGTCCCGGACGGGGCCGACCCGGCCGACCTGGTCGCGTACTGCCAGGCGCTGGGCGACGACGCGCTGATCTACAGCCAGCGGCTCTCCGAGTGGACGGCCAACGCCCCGGAGCTGGAGGAGGAGGTCGCGCTGGCCAACATCGCGTTGGACCTGCTCGGTCAGGCCCGGGTGCTGCTGGCCCGGGCCGGGCACGTGGAGGGCTGCATCGAAGGACGGCAGGGCCGGGACGAGGACGCCCTGGCCTACCTGCGCGGCCCGGCGGAGTTCCGGCACGTGGCGCTGGTCGAGCCGCCCGACGGCCTGGACTTCGGGCGGTGCATCGCCCGGCTGCTGATCTTCTCCAGCTGGCGGTTGGCCCTGCTGCAGCGGCTGCTCGGCTCGACCGACCCGGTGCTCGCGGCGGTCGCGGCCAAGGGCGTCAAGGAGCTGACCTACCACCGCGACTACGCCGCCCGCTGGGCGCTGCGCCTGGGCGACGGCACCGAGGAGTCGCACCGGCGGATGCAGGCCGGCCTGGACTGGGCGTGGCCGTACGTAGAGGAGCTGTTCCGGGCCGCCGAGCCGGAACGCCGGCTGGTCGGGCCGGGGGTCGCGGTCGACCCGGCCGACACCCGCGCGGAGTTCGACGCCGTCCTCGACCAGGTCCTCACCGCGGCGACGCTGACCCGGCCGGGGGTCCCGCCGGTCGGGACGCTCGGCGGCCGGGGCGGTCGCCAGGGCGTGCACACCGAGTACCTCGGCCCGCTGCTCGCGGAGATGCAGAGCGTGGCCCGCGAGCATCAGGGGGCGACGTGGTGAACAGCGGCGTGGTGACCGCGGCCCGGGACGCGGTGGCAGCGGTCGTCGACCCCGAGATGCCCATGCTCACCCTCGACGACCTGGGGATCATCCGCTCGGTCGAGCAGAGCGACGGCACAGTGGTCGTCACGATCACCCCGACCTACTCCGGCTGCCCGGCCATCGAGGCCATGCGCGCGGACATCCACCGGGCCCTGCGCGCGGCCGGCTACCCGACCGTGCGGGTGCGCACCGTGCTCGCCCCGGCCTGGAGCACCGACTGGATCAGCGACGCCGGCCGTCGCAAGCTCGCCGAGGCCGGCATCGCCCCGCCCGGCCGCGCGCCGGCCCGACCCGCAGGCCCGATCCCGCTGACCCTGGGCGCGCCGCCGTCGCCGGTCCGCTGCCCGCGTTGCGGGGCGCCGGCGACCGACGAGCTGTCCCGGTTCGGCCCGACCGCCTGCACTGCGCTGCGCCGCTGCCCGGCCTGCCGGGAGCCGTTCGAGCACATGAAGGAGATCTGAGGTGACCGCGACCGCGGACGCCCATGTCCTCAGCCCCCGCGCTTCCGGATTCCACCCGCTGACCGTGTCCGGGATCGAGCGGCTCTGCGATGACGCGGTGGCCGTCACGTTCGACGTGCCGGAGTCGCTGCGCGCGGACTACGCCTTCCGGCCCGGCCAGTACCTGACCCTGCGGCTGGAGACCGAGGCGGGGGAGGAGCGGCGCTCGTACTCGATCTGCGCCCCGGCCGGCGCGGGCCTGCGGGTCGGGGTGCGCCGGGTGGACGGCGGGCTGTTC